>JAEEGI010002027.1_pt1 | contig 50202 bp, 42 predicted proteins | sample 8958751 | NCBI WGS metagenome assembly JAEEGI01 (sample SAMN16246545, study PRJNA631951) | gut metagenome | biome: gut microbiome; feature: rumen; material: KS-attached | host: Bos | place: Iran: Karaj | collected 2018-10
ATTATCTTGTCGATGTTCTTTATGCCTGTGATTTCCTTGTAGGGCAGGGGTTTGTCGGTGGAGCGGTAGAATTTCTTCTTAAGTATGGGGACAAGGGTTTCGTTGATGAGGCTGCTCTTGCCGCTGCCGCTGACGCCGGCTACGCCGATGATGCATCCCAGAGGGAATTCTACGTCGACATCCTTCAGATTATTGCCTGACGCGCCTGTCAGCTTAAGTGTCTTACCATTCCCCTTCCTCCTTTCCTTCGGCACTTCTATCTCGTCCTCCCCGTTCAGGTATCTCAACGTCGCGGACTCCCATGGACCCGCCTCCGGCGGAAGGTATTCCCCCTTCGGGAGTTCGCCCTTCGGGCTCACCCCACCATCCCTTCGGGACGGTCCCCCCGCTATCGAACGTGGGGCCCCCGGAAAATGACAATTTTCTGGGGTACAACCGCGGGTGTTACGTCCCTCAGGGGGTTCACCTTCCAGAGACCGGCGATATGAATAGGTCCATAACCCTGAGATACCTGAACGGGGAAGATGAGATAGTGGTGCCGAGGGAAAGGAGAAAGGGGAATGGTAAGACACTTAAGCTGACAGGCGCGTCAGGCAACAATCTGAAGGATGTCGATGTGGAATTCCCTCTGGGCTGCATCATCGGCGTAGCCGGCGTCAGCGGCAGCGGCAAGAGCAGCCTCATCAACGAAACCCTCGTCCCCATCCTCAAGAAAAAATTCTACCGCTCCACCGACAAGCCCCTGCCCTACAAGGAAATCACTGGCATTAAGAACATCGACAAGATAATCGAGGTGGACCAGAGCCCCATCGGGCGCACCCCGAGGAGCAACCCCGCCACCTTCACCGGAGTGTTCGACGACATCCGCGCCCTCTTCGAGGACACCCCCGACGCCAAGGTCCGCGGCTTCAAGGCCGGACGCTTCTCCTTCAACGTCGCAGGCGGAAGATGCGAGGAGTGCAAGGGCGCCGGCATCAAGTTGATAGAGATGAACTTCCTGCCCAGTGTGGCGGTCCCCTGCGAGGTCTGCGGCGGAAAAAGATACAAGGAAGACACCCTCGCGGTGCACTATAAGGGCAAGAGCATCAACGACGTGCTCGAAATGAGCATAGCCGAGGCTTATGGCTTTTTCGCCAAGAACCCCCGCATCTCCCCCAAACTCAAGGCCCTCGTGGACGTAGGCCTGGGATATGTCAAGCTCGGGCAGAGTTCGGTATCGCTGTCGGGAGGGGAGAGCCAGCGTATGAAACTGGCGGCGGAACTGTTCCGCAAAAGCACCGGGAATACCCTCTACGTGCTGGACGAGCCAACCACAGGCCTGCATTTCGCTGATATCAAGACCCTGCTGGGCGTGCTGCAGCAGCTTGCCGACCAGGGGAACACCATAATCATCATAGAACATAACCTGGATGTGCTGAAGAGCGTGGACTATCTCCTGGATATGGGCCCGGAAGGCGGGCGCAGGGGAGGCCGCATAGTCGCCAAGGGCACTCCGGAACAGATTGCGGACGACCCTGCCTCGGTGACGGGGAAGTATCTCAAACCAATGCTTTGAACGAACGAACATATATGAAGACCAAGAGCAAAAAGATTGATGCGGCCCGCCGCGAATATGCGGACTGGTGCTCTGCAGTGGGAATAGACACTATCGAGAAACTTAACGCCGTGCTGGCTGACGGCCAGGCCATCAGGCTCATCAACCTGTGCGAGGCCAGGCAGGAGCGCAAGTACGCCGAGATAGCCAACCAGATATTCTGGCACAAGAAGAAGACCAAGATCGTGATGATGTCCGGGCCGTCTTCAAGTGGCAAGACCAGCAGCTCCCTGCGCATCGCGCAGCAGTGCCAGGTGCTCGGGCTCAATCCCAAGGTGATAGAGCTTGACAATTACTTCGTGGACCGCGAGCACACTCCCCGCGACGCAAAGGGGGAATATGACTTCGAAGCCCTTGAAGCGATGAACGTGGAACTGCTCAACGAGAATCTGAACGACCTCCTGGCCGGCAAGGAAGTGATAATCCCCAAATTCGACTTCAAGAACGGCAAGACCATCTTCGACGAAACCCGCCGTATGAAGCTGGAAGATAACGACATACTCTTTATGGAGGGTATCCACGCCCTCAATCCCAATCTCACCCCGAACGTGGACAGGGAGCGTATCTACAATATCTATATCTCCGCCCTCTCCGCCCTTCCCGGAGGGACCAAGGAGCACGGCTCCACTACCGACAAGAGGCTGCTCCGCCGCATAGTCCGGGACAATCGAGTGCGCGGCATCAGCCCCGAAGAGAACATACTCCGCTGGCCCAGCGTGCGCAGGGGAGAGAGGCGCAATATCTTCCCCTATGAAGAGAATGCCCACGTGGTGTTCAATTCCTCCACCCTGTATGACCTGCCGCTGCTGAAATACTACGCCGAGCCCCTCCTGTACGGGGTTACGGAGGCATCTCCCGCACACGCGAAGGCCCAGGCCCTGCTCAAGTTCATAGAGCCCGTCACGGCCCTCAAGCCCGCGGAGATAGCCGCCATCCCTCCGACCTCCATCATGCGCGAGTTCATAGGCGGACAAACCCTCTAGGAAATGAAGCAGACCGAACAGAATTCCCTGTATTCCTCCCTCGACAGCATGACTACCGAGGAATTGCTGGAGGGGATGAACGCCGAGGACCGCAAGGTTCCCGAGGTGGTGGGGGGATGCATCCCCCAGATATCCCGCTTCGTGGACGGAGTGGTGGAAAGGATGCGGCGCGGCGGGCGAGTCTTCTACATAGGAGCGGGCACCAGCGGCCGCCTGGGCATCACCGACGCTTCCGAGATACTGCCCACCTACGGGGTGGACGGCGCCTTCATCGGCTTGATCGCCGGCGGCGACCGGGCCATTCGCAGGGCTGTCGAGGGTGCGGAGGATGACCCCCTGCAGGGATGGAAGGATGTCCTGGGATTCAATCCTGTGGCGGAAGACAGCATAGTGGGGATATCCGCCTCGGGCGCAGCCCCCTATGTGCTGGAGGCCATACGCAATGCCCGCGCGATGGGAATGCTGACGGCCTGCATCACCTGCAATGAAGATGCTCCCGTGGCGGCCGAGGCCGAGTGCCCGATAGTCGCGGTGGTGGGCCCCGAGTTCGTGACCGGCAGCACCCGTATGAAGGCCGGCACCGCCACCAAGCTGATACTCAATATGATATCCACCTCGGTAATGATACGCCTAGGGCACGTGAAGGGGAGTCATATGGTGGATATGCAGCTGACCAACAAGAAGCTTGTGGACCGCGGAACCAGGATGATAATGGAGGAGACGGGCCTGACAGATTACGACAAGGCCCGGGCCCTGCTGCTGGAGTATGGCAGCGTGCGTGCGGCGGTGGAATCAGTCGAGATCTAGCTCTTCCCTTTCGTTGAAAGGCTCCAGGAAGGGGTTCTGCACCCTTTCGCGGGCGATGGTGCTTTCGGGGCCGTGGCCGGGGTAGATGACGGTTTCTCCCGGAAGGAATATCAGTTTTTCCATAATCGAGCGTATTTCGGAGTCATAGTCGCCCCCGGGGAGGTCGGTGCGCCCGATGGTGCCGGCGAAGAGTGTGTCGCCGGTGAACATTATGTGTTCTTCCGCGTTATAGAAGCATACGCTGTCCGGAGTGTGGCCAGGAGTCTTTATTATCTGGAACCGGCCGGCCAGGCCTGTCCCTGCTGCTGCGGGAAGGACAGGTACGTCATATTTAGCTAAAAATGTGTCCAGGCCGAGGGTATGGTCCTGATGGCGGTGGGTGAGAAGTACTGCGGAGGGCCTAAGGCCTTCGGAAGCAAGGTAACCGAACAATCCGCCGATTTCGGAGTCGGTGAAACCAGGGTCTATGATAATGCACTCAGCACCATCGGACACCACGTAGGCATTCTCCTGAAAGGCATTGCAGACAAAGCGGCGGATTTTCATATGGGTCAAGCTAAAAACTCTTTACAAATTTAAGAATAAAATGTTATTTTTGTAAGTTAAGACCAAATTGTGTACTGAATGCATATAGGCGTAGCAGGAAATATCGGAAGCGGCAAGACCACCCTCACCAGGATGCTGGCTGAGCATTACGGCTGGAAGCCGCAATTCGAGTCGGTCACGTACAATCCCTACCTGGAGGACTACTACAAAGACATCCCCCGCTGGTCGTACAATCTCGAGACCTATTTCCTGGCCCAGCGCTTCAAGGATGTCCTCGAGATCGCCAAGTCTTCCGAGGTCATCATCCAGGACCGCACGATTTCCGAAGGCGTGTACATCTTCGTGGCCAACAACTACGAGATGGGCAACCTTTCCGAGAGGGACTACAATACCTATATGCAGCTTTTCGAACTGATGATGAGCACTGTGCGTCAGCCGGACCTGCTCATCTACCTCAAGTCCGGCATCGAGCATCTGGTGGCCAACATCCAGAAGCGCGGACGCGAGTACGAACAGAGCATAAGCATAGAGTATCTCGCCGGCCTGAACCGCCACTATGAGGAATGGATCTCCAAATACACCGGGCCCCTGCTCGTGGTGGAGACCGACAACATCGACTTTAAGAACAATCCCGAGGATTTCGCGGCGATTACCGACCGTATCGACGCCCAGCTCTTCGGTCTTTTTTGAAACATAAAACACTAAGAGTATGCATATAGCTATCGCAGGTAATATCGGAAGCGGCAAGACCACTCTTACCAAGATGCTTGCTGCCCACTACGGCTGGATCCCCAAGTTCGAATCGGTGGACTTCAACCCCTACCTTTCCGACTTCTACGAGGATATGGCCCGCTGGTCGTTCAATCTGCAGATCTACTTCCTGAACAAGCGTTTCAAGGATGTGGTGGATATTTCAAAGACCGACGACGTCATAATCCAGGACCGTACCATCTATGAGGATGCGCGCATCTTCGCGCCCAACCTCCACGATATGGGCCTGATGAGCTCCCGCGACTTCGAGAATTATTCCGACCTGTTCGACCTTATGATGAGTCTGGTGGGGTATCCGGACCTGCTGATCTACCTCAAGAGCAGCATTCCCAACCTTATCGCCCAGATACAGAAGCGCGGCCGCGAGTACGAGCGCAGCATACGCATCGACTACCTTACGGGTCTTAACGAAAAATACGAAAACTGGATAGCCGACTACAAGGGGAATCTTCTGGTGATAGATGCCGACAACATCAAGTTCGGCAACAGGCCCGAAGATTTCGAGAAGGTGACCGATATGATAGACGCGCAGATGTTCGGTCTCTTCTCGGCGCCCAAGGCTGAGTAATATGGCAGACGGAAGATCCACGATAATAGATTTCGTCGAGAAATATACGGCGAAGTATTCCGGCAAGACCTTCCTCCGCGAGAAATCCGGAGGTGTCTGGACCGAAACCTCTTTCAAGAAGACCAGGGATGAAAGCCGCATCCTTGCGGCCGGTTTTATGGCCATGGGTCTGCGTAAAGGGGATAAAGTCGCCCTGCTTTCCGAGGGGCGCAAGCTGTGGGTGATTGCCGAGCTGGGCATACTGTATGCCGGCGGCGTGCAGTCGAGCCTGCAGTCTTCCAAATTCGTGGTCGCTTCCGCCGCAGCCCTGCCCGCCCTCCGCGAAGAGCTGGACACCCTTCCTTCCGTAAAGAAAGTGATAGTGCTCGATGATCTGCCCCTCCGCAAAGGGGAGGTATTCATCGGGGAGCTCCGCGAGATGGGCCTGAAGTTCCTTAAAGATAAGGCCGCCAAGCTCGAGGAGCGCATCGCTTCTGCGGGGGAGGCCGAGCCCGCCCTTGCCTGCAAGCCTTCGGATGTGGCCGTGCGCGAGGGTTCCGTCCTGCTGATGGCTCTTCCCCAGGGGCGGAGTTCCGAACAGCTCGCCGGCTTATGCACTATGATGAAAAACGGCGGGAGCGTGGCAACCATGCCGGCAGGGGAGGATCTTTCCGATGTAATCGGAGCCGTCCGTCCCCATATACTCCTGACCGCGCCGGACGTCATCCGGGATTTCAAGAACGGAGTCGAGGATTCCGTCCGTGCCAAGGGTCCCAGGACCCAGAGGCTTTTCGACTGGGCCGTGCGTCACGCCAAGGACCGTCCTCACGTGGTAAGGCTTCTGGACTGCAAGCTTTTCAAGCCTGTGCGCGAGAAAGTTTTCGGTGGCCGGATGGAGTTCATAGTGGGCGGCGGAGCCCTGCCGGACGAGGATATCCTCCGCTGGTACAGCGCCATCGGCCTGCCCGTGGTACAAAACAGAGAAACTATCTAAAACCAAGAATCAATATGGCAAACAAAAACAAAAACATGGTCGCCATCATCACGATGTGTTTCATCTTCGCGATGATTTCTTTCGTTACTAACATGGCGGCACCTTTCGGCCAGATCTGGGGCAACAACTATGAGTGGTCCAAGATGGCCGGTAACCTGATGAACTTCGCAGCATACCTCTTCATGGGTATCCCTGCAGGCAAGATGCTCATCAAATACGGTTACAAGAAGACCACCCTCGCCGCACTCGCGGTAGGTTTCATCGGAATCTGCATCCAGTATCTGTCCAGCTTCGGATTCCTGGGCGGCGCAGCTATCTTCGTGTATCTGCTCGGTGCATTCGTGTGCGGCTTCTGCGTCTGCATGCTCAACACCGTTGTGAACCCTATGCTCAACATCCTCGGCGGTGGCGGCAACAAGGGTAACCAGTACATCCAGATCGGAGGTACCCTGAACTCCCTCACCGGAACCCTCACTCCTCTGCTGGTCGGCGCCCTCATCGGCACCGTTTCCGCCAGCACTTCGATGGCCGATGTCACCCCTCTGCTCTTCATCGCAATGGGCGTGTTCGCAGCAGCCTTCGCCATCATTTCCTTCGTAAAGATCCCTGAGCCCGCCCAGGAGCGCAATACTGCGGTCTATGAGCACAGCGCCTGGAACTTCCGCCACTTCGTGCTCGGCGCCGTCGCCATCTTCTTCTATGTAGGTATCGAGGTCGGTATCCCCGCCCAGATCATATTCTATCTCTCCGACGCCACCGAGAAGGGCGCCGGTATCCTCGTCAACGGAGCTGCCATCGGCGGTGCCGTGGCCGCTGTTTACTGGCTCCTTATGATGGTCGGCCGTCTCAGCAGCACGGTTATCTCCGGCAAGGTCAGCACCCGCGCCCAGATGATAATGGTCAGCGCCGTCGCCATCGTGCTGGTGCTGGTCGCCATCCTCATCCCCAAGACCGTTACCGTCAATATGCCCGGCTATAGCGCCGCCGACGGTTTCGCTATGTTCCAGGTTCCTCTGAGCTGCCTCTTCCTCGTGCTCTGCGGTCTCTGCACCTCCGTTATGTGGGGCGCTATCTTCAACCTCGCAGTCGAGGGCCTCGGCAAGTACACCGAAGCTGCTTCCGGTATCTTCATGATGCTGGTCGTGGGTGGCGGTATCATGCCTTTCATCCAGAACTGGATCGCCAAGGTGGCAGGTTATATGAACAGCTACTGGCTCGTGATCGCGATGCTGGTCTTCCTGCTCTACTATGCCGTGGCAGGATGCAAGAATGTCAACAAAGATATCAAGGTAGACTAACGATATGAGTAAAGATTTCGTTGTAGGAATTGACATCGGCGGCCAGAGCAGCAAGCTCGGCGTGGTCGATGCACGTGGCGAGGTTCTCGCCCAGAGCGTCGTGCCTGCAAACAGCAGCACGGACGCAGATGTTATCATTAAGGAACTTGCCGAGGCCGTCATCAAGCTGGTGGCCCAGTCTGGCAAGCACGGGCAGATCCGCGGTATAGGCGTAGGCGCCCCGAACGGCAACTACTATACCGGCAGCATAGCCTATGCACCCAATCTTCCTTGGGCCGCCCACGGTGAAGTCAAGTTCGCCCAGAAGCTTTCCGAGGCCTGCGGAGGCATCCCCGTATCCCTTACCAACGACGCCAATGCGGCTGCCGTGGGAGAGATGACCTACGGTGTCGCCAAGGGTATGAAGGACTTTATAATGATCACCCTCGGTACCGGTGTCGGAAGCGGCATCGTAATCGACGGGAAGGTGGTTTACGGTGCCGACGGTTTCGCCGGCGAGCTCGGCCACAACATCGCGGTGCGTCACAATGGCCGTCTCTGCGGCTGCGGCCGTACCGGTTGCCTCGAGGCATATTGCTCCGCCATCGGCGTAGCCCGTACCGCCCGCGAGTGGCTCGACCTCAGCGATGAGCCTTCGCTCCTCCGCGAGGTTCAGAACATCACTTCCAAGGATGTCTACGAGGCAGCTAAGGAAGGCGATGCCGTGGCCCTCAGGGTGTTCGAATTCACCGGCCGCCTGCTCGGCGAGAAGCTGGCTGACTTCATCCAGTTCTCCGCCCCCGAGGCCATAGTGCTCTTCGGTGGTCTGGCCCGTGCCAGGGATTTCATCTACGGCCCCACTTTCAAGGCGATGAACGACAACGTGCTGCCTTTGTGGAAGAACAAGGTCAAGCTCCTGTTCTCCCAGCTGAAGGAAAGCGATGCCGCCATCCTCGGCGCATCCGCCCTTGCCTGGGAACTTTAGAAACAACTTTTAATATTATAAACCAAAATGAGAAAGAGTTTTTTGTTCGCAGTCCTCGCAGCAGGACTTGCAGTGGTTGCCTGCTCTCCCAAGGCTGAGAAGGCAGCAGAAGTAGAAGACGGCGCAGAAGCCGTGGAAACCGTAGAAGAGGTCGTGAAGACCGCCAAGGATTTCAAGCCTTCTAAGAAGCAGATCGATTCCGTATCCTATCTCGTGGGTATCAACTTCGGTTCCTTCATCAAGGGATACGACTTCGGTGAGCTCAACTATGCCCAGATCAAGAAGGGTATGAACGACTTCATCAAGGCCAAGGGCAACATGCGTGACCCTGAGTTCGGCAAGCAGTTCAAGATCAACCCCGAGGAGATGAACCGTCTCTTCGGCGACTTCCTCGAGAACAGGCGTTCCCTCAAGCTTCTCACCAACAAGGAAGCTGAGGAGAAGTTCCTTGCCAAGAACAAGACCAAGGACGGTGTCGTCGAGCTCGAGAGCGGCCTGCAGTACAAGATCATCAAGGAAGGTGGCGTGAAGCCTACCAGCGACAAGGATACCGTTTGGGTACGTTACCAGGGCAAGACCCTCGACGGCAACGTGTTCGACGAGGTTACTCCTGACCGCGACTCCATCCGCTTCACCCTCAACCGCGTAGTTGCAGGTTGGACCGAGGGTATCCAGCAGGTTGGCGAAGGCGGAACCATCGAACTTTATGTTCCTGCCAAGCTTGGTTACGGCGAGCGTGGAAACCAGGGCATCGAGCCCAACTCCCTGCTCATCTTCACCGTCGACCTCTGCAAAGTTGCCCCTTACGTAGAGAAAGAGGAAGAGAAGTAATCCGCGCGCGGTTTTTGCCGCCGCCCCGTGCGGTTTATGCCGCCGCAGCGTTCGGTTTTTGCCGCACCGTTCCCTTTACGAGGCTTGCCATCCCGGCAAGCCTTTTTTGTGCCCTTTCCTCCGCACCCTTGCCCCGCCGCCACACCTCGCGCCAACCCGCCTCGCTGTCGCCCCTCCTCCCCGCCGCCCCACCTGCAACCTATACCCTTTGCTTCTTTGACTTGCAGCATTTTTGCTCGTTTTTGCTCGTTTTTGCTCCAGGTCTATCGAAGAAATGAGGTATGATAAGTTATGAAAGAGGGAAGAAGTGCACAGACCGCATTCTGATGGGCATGGTCTAATTTCGTGGTGGGGACCTTGCCCATTGGAAGTGCCTGGGAGGCCGAAATGCGGGCATGGTCCAAGGCATAGAATTAGACCTTGCCCACTGAAACGCCGTGGAAGGGTGGTGGGTGATTCCGGCCCGTCACGGAGAAGGGGTGGGTGTTCCTGGTCTGCAAGTTTTTGGCAGACCGGGAACAATTTCGGGCGTTTTTGTTCCTGGTCTGCAAGTTTTTGGCAGACCAGGAACACCTAGGAGCTTATGCCGGCGCTCAAAATGGCAATTATCGTGAGGCGGACAAACTTATGCAGCAGCAAAGTGGTTGACAGTCAGACAATTACCGGAAAGAGAATCGGGAAAATTCGCCGAGGATGCCCCGGGGAGCCACGGATGCTCCGGGGAAGGGACTATTCGTTCTCGTCGTAGATGACGTCCTCTTCTTCGAGGTCGTCGTCGGAATCTTCGTCGGAGTCCTCGTCGTCGTCGAGGTCTTCGTCGTCATCATCGTCCTCGTCGAGGCCGAGCATTCCGAGTATGCCGGAAGGCTTCTCGCCGGGGAGGCGGCGACGGTTGTCGGGCAGGTCTTCGAAGGCGACGTAGCCGTGTTCGAACTCGATGGGGAGGGGACCTTTGGTTTCCACGCAGATGGGGAGCTGCACGTTCTTGGAGAAATCCTCGCCTTCAAAGGTGATGGTGACGCTCTTCTTGGAAACCACGTCGTAGAAGTAGACGAATTTCACGATGCCAGCCTTTACCGTATCGGCTATGCTGACCTCGTCCACCGCCTTGTTGCCGGGAAGGGGCATCAGGGCGAAGCGGCCCGCAACCTGTCCGGCCTCGTCGAAAGCCTTGAAGAGAATCTGCTGATCCTGAGGGAATTCAAGATCGGAGCGGAGCTGTTTGTGCAGTGTGTACAGGCTGTTGGCCGAGTTGACAAGATATACTCTGTAAAAGCCTTTGATTCCTTCCAGTGTTACGCGGTAGCGGTACGTCATCTTCTAACTAATTTTCAAATACGATGCGAATATACGAGAATTTTGCTAAATTTGGTTATGCTTTCGCCCGATAAATATCTGAGCATAGCCGCACAGTCCGAAGGTCTGTTCAAAGACAGCGGCAGCCGTTTTATCGCCTACGCATTTCCCATCTCCTCGGAAGAGGAAGTCAAGCCCATCGTGGACGCGATACGCAAGGAGCATCACGCCGCGAGGCATCACTGTTTTTCATACCGTATAGCCAAGGTGGAGGACGGTCCCGACGGGCCGGCGCTCGCCAAGGAAGGCCTGTGGCGTGCCAACGACGACGGGGAGCCTTCCGGCACTGCCGGCCGTCCCATCCTGGGGCAGATAGATTCCCGCGGGCTGCAGAATGTGCTGGTGGTCGTGGTGCGCTATTTCGGAGGTATCCTGCTTGGTGTCCCCGGGCTTATCAGGGCCTACAAATCCGCCACTGCGGATGCCCTGGACAAGGCGGAACTGGTCCAGAAGACGGCAGCCCGCCGCTGGAGCATCGCTTTCGACTATGCCCTGATGCCCCAGGTGATGGGGGAACTGAAGTCCTTGGGTCTGGAGGTCGCCGCCCGCGAGTTCGCAGGGGATTGCCGCTTCGAAATCGAGGTTCCTCTCTCAAAAGAGAGGAAGTTTTTGGAACATATCGAAAATTTAGGTATCTTTAAAGATAAAATCAATTTAATGCTATGAGCAAAATCCATGTATTCAACGCAGGCCCCTGTCTTCTGCCGCAGGTAGCCATCGAACATGCCCGCGAGGCCCTTCTCGATTTCAAGGGTACCGGAGTGTCACTTATTTCCATTTCCCACAGGACCAAGGAATGGGAGGAAACGATGAACGAGACCCGTGCCCTCTGGCGCGAGATCCTGAACATCCCCGAGGATTATGAAACCGTGTTCCTCGGCGGCGGAGCAAGTCTGCAGTTCCTCTATGTGGCAATGAACTACCTCGAGAAGAAGGCTGCCTATCTGGACACCGGCGTGTGGGCGCATAAGGCACTCAAGGAAGCACAGGGTCTGGGAGATGCCTACGCCATTGCCTGCTCCAAGGATAAGAACTATACATATATTCCCAAGGGATATGAAATCCCTTCCGACCTGGACTATTTCCACATCACCACCAACAATACCATCTACGGAACCGAAATCAAGCACGATTTAGACTGCCCGGTTCCCCTTATCGCCGATATGTCCTCCGACATACTCAGCCGCAAGGTAGATGTCAGCAAGTATGCGATGATCTACGGCGGTGCCCAGAAGAACGCAGGCCCTGCCGGCGTGGCATTCGCCATCATTCGTAAGGACAGCCTCGGCAAGGTCAGCCGCTACATCCCCACGATGCTCGACTACCGCGTGCACCTTGACAAGGAATCGATGTTCAACACCCCTCCCGTGTTCAGCATCTTCGTGATGAACGAGACCCTGAAGTGGCTCAAGAGCATCGGCGGCATCGACGCCATCCACGCGATCGACGAGAAGAAGGCCGCTACGCTTTATGCCGAGATTGACCGCAACCCTCTGTTCGTCGGCACCGCCGAGAAGGAAGACCGTTCCATAATGAACGTCTGCTTCGTGATGGCTCCCGGATACGAGGCACTGCAGGATGAGTTCCTCGCCTTCGCCAAGAGCAAGAACATCGTAGGCATCAAGGGTCACCGCTCCGTCGGCGGATTCCGCGCTTCGCTCTACAACGCCTGCACCCAGGAGGATGTCGAGGCTCTTACTGCAGCAATGAAAGAATTCGAAGCTCTCAAGAAATGAAAGTTCTCATAGCAACCCAGAAACCCTTTGCCGCAGCAGCTGTGGCCGGGATCAAAGATATACTCGAGAAAGGCGGACACGAGGTGGTGCTTCTCGAGAAGTATGCCGAGCAGGCAGATTTCGTGAAGGCCGTCGCCGACGTCAATGCCATCATCATCCGTTCGGACAAGGTGACCGCCGAGGTGCTCGACGCAGCGAAGGAACTCAAGATCGTGGTGCGCGCCGGTGCCGGATACGATAACGTGGATCTCGCGGCAGCCAGCGCCCACGGCGTGGTGGTGATGAATACCCCCGGCCAGAATTCCAATGCCGTGGCGGAACTCGCCATCGCAATGATGATATTCATGGCCCGTACCCAGTTCACTCCCGCAACCGGTTCCGAAGTCCAGGGCAAGACCCTCGGCATCCAGGCATTCGGCAATGTGGGCCGTCTGGTAGGTGCCAAGGCAAAGGCCCTCGGAATGAAAGTCAAGGCCCTCGACCCCTTCCTCAGCGACGAGCAGATAGCTGCCGGAGGAGCCGAACCCGTGCACACGCTGGACGAACTCTATACCGGCAGCGACTATCTTTCCCTGCATATCCCCGCCCTTCCTTCCACCATCGGCAGCATCGGCTACGACCTTATCACCAAGATGCCTAAGGGCGCCACGCTCGTGAATACCGCCCGCAAGGAGGTCATCGACGAGGCAGGCCTGGAGAAAGCTCTCGAGGAGCGTCCGGACCTCAAGTATGTGACGGATGTCGCCCCCGACAATCTTGCCGTCCTCCAGGAGAAGTTCGGCCTGCGCGTGTTCGCTACGCCCAAGAAGATGGGTGCCCAGACTGCAGAGGCTAACGTGAACGCAGGTCTCGCGGCTGCCAACCAGATTGTGGATTATTTTGCCACCGGAAACACCAGGTTCCAGGTAAACAAATAGGAGACTGCCGGTCAGGCCGGCAATGAAGATTATGGTAACAGTCAAACCCTTCGAGGCCATCAGGCCTCCCAAGAATATAGTCACCGAGGTGGCAGCACCTCCGTACGACGTGCTGAACTCTGCCGAAGCCAAGGCGATGGCGGGGGAGAAGAGCCTGCTGCATATCACCAAGCCCGAGATTGATTTCGATCCCATCGCCGGGGAGCACGAACAGCGCACCTACGACAAGGCGGTCGAGAACTTCAAACTCTGGAAGGAGCGCGGCTGGCTGGTACGCGACCCCAAGCCCTGCTACTATGTGTACGCTCAGACGATGGACGGCCGTACCCAGTACGGAATAGTGCTCTGTGCCCACGCCGCCGACTACAAGAACGGTCTCATCAAGAAGCACGAACTTACCCGCAAGGACAAGGAAGATGACCGTATGGTGCACGTGCGCATCCAGAACGCCAACATCGAGCCCGTGTTCTTCGCCTACAAGGACAATGCGGAGCTGAACGCCATAGTCGCCAAGACCGTGGCAGGCTCCTCCGAATACAAGTTCATCGACGAGAACAATTTCGGCCACGAGTTCTGGGTGATCGACGACGATGCCACCGTGGCCCGCATAACGGAGATATTCACCACCCAGGTGAGCGCGTTCTACGTGGCCGACGGCCATCACCGTACTGCCGCAGCCGCCCGCGTGTGCGAAGAGAAGATGGCCCACAACCCGAACCATACCGGCAAGGAAGAGTACAACTACTTCATGGCCGTATGCTTCCCCGAGAGCCATCTCAAGATAATCGACTACAACCGTGTGGTGAAAGACCTTAATGGCCTTTCCAAAGAGGCTTTCCTGAAGGCCCTGGAGGAGGATTTCGACCTTGAACCCATACGGAGCGAGGCAAAGAATCCCACAGGCCTGCATAACTTCAGCATGTATCTCGACGGCAAATGGTACTCCCTCACCGCCAAGGCCGGGCGCTACGACGACTCCGACCCCATAGGTGTGCTGGACGTCACCATCCTCTCCAATCTTGTGCTCGACAAGATCCTCGGTATCAAGGACCTGAGGACGGACAAGCGCATCGATTTCGTAGGAGGCATACGCGGACTGGGCGAGCTGAGCAAGCGCGTGGACAGCGGCGAAATGGCAATGGCCTTCGCACTCTATCCCGTGTCGATGAAGCAGCTCACCGACATTGCCGACACCGGCAATATAATGCCTCCGAAGACTACCTGGTTCGAGCCTAAGCTCCGTTCCGGGCTGGCGATTCATTCTTTGGATTAAATTGATTTTATGAAAGACTACTCCGCGCAAATACATAGCACGCTGAAGACTTTCTTCGGGTACGACACTTTCAAGGGGGACCAGGAGCAGGTGATTAACCATCTTCTCAACGGCGGCGATGCCTTCGTGCTGATGCCGACCGGGGGAGGTAAAAGCCTCTGTTACCAGTTGCCCGCCTTGGTGGCGGAGGGCACGGCAATCGTGATCTCTCCGCTTATCGCACTTATGAAGAACCAGGTGGATGTGTTGCGCGGCTTCGTGAACGGCGAAGAGAGCATAGCGCATTTCCTGAACTCGTCCCTTTCGAGGCAGGAAATCGACGAGGTCCGTGCCGACCTGCTGGCCGGCAGGACCAAGATTCTCTATGTTGCTCCGGAATCCCTCACGAAGGAAGAGAACGTAGCCCTTCTCAAGGAAATCAAGATATCATTCTATGCTGTGGACGAGGCGCACTGTATTTCGGAATGGGGGCACGACTTCCGTCCGGAATACCGCCGCATCCGCAGTCTGGTGAACGAAATAGGGCGTTCGCCAATCATCGCCCTCACCGCAACGGCAACACCCAAGGTGCAGAGCGACATACTCAAGAACCTCGGCATCCAGGATGCGGTCATATTCAAATCCTCCTTCAACCGGCCCAACCTCTACTACGAAATACGCAACAAGGTCGAGCCCGAGAAGGATATAGTCCGCTTCATCCGCCAGAATCCCGGCAAATCGGGCATCATCTACTGCCTCAGCCGCAAGAAGGTCGAGGAGATGGCGGCCTTCCTGAGCATCAACGGCATCCGCGCCCTGCCATATCACGCCGGGCTGGAGGCCAAGGTGCGCGCCGAGAACCAGGACAAGTTCCTGATGGAGGAGATAGATGTCATAGTGGCCACCATCGCCTTCGGAATGGGAATCGACAAGCCGGACGTGCGCTTCGTCATCCACTACGACATCCCCAAGAGCATCGAAAGCTACTATCAGGAGACGGGCCGTGCCGGCCGCGACGGCGAGGAAGGCATCTGCATAACCTACTACTCCTACAAGGACATACGCAAGCTGGAGAAGTTCATGCAGGGCAAGCCGGTGGCGGAGCAGGAAATCAGCCGCCAGCTGCTGAACGAGGTGGTGGCCTACGCCGAATCCGGGCAGTGCCGAAGGAAACTTCTGCTGAACTATTTCGGCGAGGAATACGACAAGGAGAACTGCGGCTGCTGCGACAACTGCCTGCATCCCAAACCCGTATTCGACGGGCGCAAGGATATGCAGCTGGTCATCGACCTCATCACCAGCCTCCCGGAGCATTTCAAAGTGGAGCACCTTGCCTGCATCCTTTCCGGAAAGGAGACGGCCCTGATAAAGAGCTACAAGCACGACGAACTGGAGTTCTTCGGCAAGGGCAGCGCCCACGACGAGCGCTTCTGGATTACCGTCATACATCAGGGCGTGGTGCATCATCTGCTTGACAAGGAAATAGAATCCTACGGCCTTATCTCGGTCACGGAGTCCGGCCTGGAGTTCCTGGCGAACCCCTGGAAGCTGGAGCTGGTGCAGGACGGCGTATTCACCGACGATGGCTCCGACGACTTCGACGACGACGATGCAGCTGCGGCAGTGAATGCCGTGCGCGGCGGGGGCGGATGCGACGAGGTGCTGCTGAAGATGCTGAAGGATCTCCGTAAGGACCTGGCCCGCCGTCTGAAGCTTCAGCCCTGGATTATCTTCGGCGACCCGGCCCTGCAGGACATGGCCATACTCTACCCCGTGACCATCGACGAGGTCAAGAACTGCCAGGGTGTGGGAGAGGGCAAGGCCCGCAAGTTCGGCGCCGAGTTCGTGAAGATGATAGCGCAGTACGTCGAGGAGAACGACATCACCCGTCCGGACGATTTCGTGGTGAAATCGGCCCCCAACCGCAGCGCCAACAAGATTTTCATAATCCAGAGCATAGACCGCCGCATGGATCTGGAGGACATTGCCTCCGCCAAGGGCCTCGACCTCGAGGAACTGGTATCCGAGATCGAGGGCATAGTATCCACCGGCACCAAGCTTAACCTGGATTGTTACATCGAAGAAAACTACGATGAGGAAGATGTGGAGGATATCTACGATTACTTCCGCTCCGAAGCCGAATCCGACTCTGTCGAGGACGCCATCTCCGCACTCGGCGGGGACTTCGAAGAGCTGGAGATTCGCCTCATCCGCATCAAGTTCCTCTGCGACATTGCATCGTGATAAATAAAGATACCGTAGACCTTATCCTGAACACCGTCCGTATTGAGGACTCTGATATCATTATGAGATTCCGTTTATTTCTTTCTGTTTGTTTGCTTTTTGTATTGATAGTTCTAGTACCATCGTGCTCGAAAAGCAAATCCTCGTGGAAAGATTATGGGGATTATTATTCGTTTGATGAAGGGTTTCGTTTTGATGGAGAAGAGTATCATGAGCGTCTAATGGCCCTTAGAAATGGAATGATGCATAGGAAATATGTTTTGAGCGTTTCTGATTCTGTTATGAAAATCTATTATGCATCATATTATCTATCTACGAAACCGCGTGGTAGTCGCGATGCATTATTGGCGTTCGGATTAACTATTGACTCATGTTTATTTACTAATGGTTTAAAGTGGAGAATGATAGGCATGAGCCCATTTCGGGATACCAGTCTTATTATTAATGGTCAGCCTGCCGGCGTTGTTGAGTTTAACCATAATAAAATAACATCGGCCTGGGATATTCAAGGATGGATATCTTTTTCCGTTGGTAATCTAGTGAAAGAGTTTAAGGAACAAAATGTAAGGTTTTATGATTGCCCGGAATGTTTGTTTGAATTCGAATTAACTGGGCCGGACAATCAAGTCATGAAGATTTCTGATGGTTACATTCATTAGTTTTATTCTTGATGTCAGTGATGGAAACGGAAGTATCTTCTCTGGGGAAAAAACAATTATATTTGCGTAAAGCATGATAAATAAAGATACCGTAGACCTTATCCTGAACACCGTCCGTATTGAGGACATAGTGGGGGATTTCGTGACGCTGAAGCGCCGCGGGGCCAACTATGTGGCCTGCTGCCCCTTCCATCAGGAGAAGACACCTTCGTTCTACGTATCTCCCTCGAAAGGTATCTACAAGTGCTTTGGCTGCGGCAAGTCCGGTTCAGCCGTCGGCTTCCTGATGGAGCACGAGCACAGTTCCTATGCGGAGGCCCTGCGCTACATTGCAAAACGCTACAATATAGAGGTGGTCGAGGAGGAAGAATCCCCCGAAGTGCTGGCCAGCCGCCAGCGCAGCGAGAGCCTTATGCTGGTGAGCGAGTTCGCCCAGAAGTTTTTCGTGGACCAGATGAAGGATGGGGAGGGGAAGGACGTGGGCCTTGCCTACTATCATTCCCGCCGCCTGGAAGACGAGACCATTGCCAAGTTCGGCCTCGGCTGGGCCCCATCGGGAAAGGATGACCTTCTGCAGGCCGCCCGCAAGGCAGGTTATAAGGATGAGTACCTGATCGACGCCGGGCTGGTGGTGAAGCGCGAGGATGGCACCCTAACGGACAAGTTCCGCGAGAGGGTGATGTTCCCCATACAGTCGGTGAGCGGGCGTACCATAGCCTTCAGCGGCCGTACCCTCAAGGCCGACAATCCAGCCAAATACGTCAACTCTCCGGATACTGAGATCTACCGCAAGAGCAACATACTCTTCGGTATCTACTACGCCAAGAGCGACATCTCCCGGCAGAACGAATGTATAATAGTCGAAGGGAACATCGACTATGTGATGATGCAGCAGCTGGGTATCCACAATGTGGTGGCCCCTTGCGGCACGGCCCTCACCACCCAGCAGGTGCGCCTGATAGGCAAGTTCACCGAGAACATACTGCTGATGAACGACGGTGACGGCGCCGGCATACACGCATCCCTGAAAGATATAGACCTCATACTCTATGAAGGCCTGAACGTGCGCGTGGTGCTTCTTCCCGACGGGGAGGACCCCGATTCCTTCAGCCGCGGGCGTTCGCTGGAGGAGGTGCAGAAATACATCGCGGACAACGCCAAGGACTTCCTGGATTTCAAGTCGGAAATACTCTTGGGGGAGGCTGCCGGGAATCCTCTGAAGAAGGCCAACTTCGTAAACGACATCGCCGACACCATCGCCCGCATACCGGATGCGGTCAAGCGTTCGGTGTATGTGAATGCGGCGGCCGAGAAGTTCGACGTGGCTCCTGAGATCATCTTCAACCGCGTGAAGGCCACGCGCGATCGCCTGCTGGAGGATGAACGCCGCGAGCGCGAACGTGCACGCTCTTCCGCCGACGGTGCTCCCGAGCCCGCTCCCGCCCCGGAGTACGACGACCGGGCCACGGTGGAAGAACCCCGCAATGCAGGGCGTTACGTGCCGGAGAACAAGACCCTGGCCGCGGTAGAGGAGGACATACTCACTTTCCTGCTGCAACACGGTTGCGAGGAACTGCATTTCGAGACCGATTCCAAGTTCTACGACCCCGAAACGGTGGATACGGTAGCCGATTTTATATCTTCCGCAATAGAATCTACAGGAGAACCCTTGTCGAATTCCGGATATCGCCGTACCTTTGCGGCCTATATGGAGCTCTACTATGCCGGGCATTCCCAGGAGGAGATAATCCGCGCCTTGCTGGATTCTCCCGACCGCCTGGTCGCCGACATCGCAGGGGAATTCTCCACCAGCAAATATCAGCTGTCGATGAAGCGCCTGGTGAGTTCGATGCGCTCCGAGCAGTCTTGGCTGGCAGCCTATGTGCCTAAGGCTATGCTCACCCTTGCGGAAAGACGCATCGATTACCGCCTCACCGAACTGAGGCATTCGCTGAAAGGCCTTTCCGCCGAGGAGCAGTATCCCGTGATGAAGGAGATGACTGCCCTGCAGAAGCATCAGAGGCTGCTGAAGGAAAAAATGAAAAAAGAAGATTGAGATAAATGGAAAAGAAGTTCAAGAGAACCCTGGTGACCTGTGCGTTGCCTTATGCGAACGGCCCCGTGCATATCGGGCATCTTGCCGGAGTGTATGTGCCGGCGGACATTTATGTAAGGTACCTGCGTCTCCGCGGCCAGGACGTGCTTTATGTATGCGGCAGCGACGAGCACGGAGTGCCTATCACCATCAAGGCCCGCCAGCAGGGCTGCACACCCCAGGATATAGTAGACAAGTACCATAAGATCATATCCGACAGTTTCAAGGCTCTCGGAATCAATTTCGACATCTACGGACGCACTTCGTCCGAGATACACGCCAAGAATGCCGCCCAGTTCTTCCGCAAGCTCTACGACGAGGGCAAGTTCGTAACCCAGGAGAGCGAGCAGTACTACGACCCCGAGGCCAAGACCTTCCTCGCCGACCGCTACATAGTGGGCACCTGCCCCAAGTGCGGCAACGAGAATGCCTACGGGGACCAGTGCGAGAAATGCGGCTCCACCCTCAGCCCCGAGGAACTCATCAATCCTCATTCCAAGCTGAGCGGAGCGGAACCCATAAAGAAGAAGACCACCCACTGGTATCTTCCTCTGCAGGACTATGAGCCCTGGCTTCGCGAGTGGATACTGGAGGGCCACAAGGAATGGCGTTCCAACGTATATGGCCAAGTGAAGAGCTGGTTGGACGGTGGCCTGCAGCCCCGTGCCGTTACCCGCGACCTCGACTGGGGCGTTCCCGTGCCCGTCGAAGGTGCCGAAGGTAAGGTGCTCTATGTATGGTTCGACGCTCCCATCGGTTATATCTCCAATACCATGGAGCTTCTTCCCAACGATTGGGAGAAGTGGTGGAAGAGCCCGGACACCAAGCTGGTGCACTTCATCGGCAAAGACAATATAGTGTTCCACTGCATAGTCTTCCCTTCTATGCTGAAGGCCTACGGCGATGGTTTCATCCTTCCTGAGAACGTGCCTGCCAACGAGTTCCTGAATCTCGAAGGGGATAAGATATCCACTTCCCGCGGCTGGGCCGTATGGGCGCACGAGTATGTGCAGGATTTCCCTGGCAAGGAGGATGTGCTTCGTTACGTGCTGACCGCTAACGCACCCGAGACCAAGGACAATGACTTCAGCTGGAAAGAGTTCCAGACCCGCAATAATTCCGAGCTGGTGGCCATCTTCGGCAACTTCGTGAACCGTGCGGTGGTGCTGACCCACAAGTATTTCGAGGGGAAGGTGCCTGCTGCGGGAGAGTTGAGTGCCGTCGATCGCGAGACTCTTGCGGAGATACCGGCTCTCAGGGAGAGTATCGAGAAGAATATCGAGAATTATCGTTTCCGCGAGGCGCTTAAGGATGCTATGCAGATTGCGCGCATCGGTAACAAGTATATTTCTGACAGCGAGCCTTGGAAACTTGCGAAGACTGACCTGGGGCGCACGGCGACCATTCTTAATGTCTGTCTGCAGCTCTGCGCCGATCTGGCTATCGCTTTCGAGCCTTTTACTCCTTTCGCCTGCGAGCGCCTTCGCAAGATGCTCAACATCCCCTTCGCGGCCGGCAATGCCGAGCCGGGAGGCGTGGGTTGGGAGCAGTTGGGAGAAAGTGATATACTGAAGGCTGGTCATCAGCTGGGCGAGGCGGAGTTGCTGTTCGCGAAGATCGAGGACGACGCCATCCAGAAGCAGCTGGACCGCCTTGCTGCCATCCGCGCCGAGAAGGAGGCCGAAGCAAAGGCCGCACTCGCGAAGCAGGTCACTCCCCAGAAAGCCGAGTGCAGTTTCGACGACTTCGAGAAGATGGACATCCGTACCGCCACCGTGCTGGAGGCCGAGCGCGTGCCCAAGACCGACAAGCTCCTCAAGCTCACCATCGACACCGGCATCGACAAGAGGGTGATAGTCTCCGGCATCGCCGAGTACTATTCTCCCGAAGATATGATTGGCAAGCAGATATGCATACTTGCGAACCTCCAGCCCCGCACTATCAGGGGGATAGAGAGCAAGGGAATGATACTGATGGCCAAGCAGAACGACGGCAAGATGCGTTTCATCACTCCGCAGGAAGCGGTGGTGAACGGTGCCCAGATAGGCTAGACCAATATTCTCGAGATGTATTTCCTGTAGGCGGTAGGGGACATACCCTTCGCCTGCAGGAATATTCTGTTGAAATTGGATTTGTTGTTGAATCCGCAGTCCCAGCAGATTTCGCTGACGCTCTTGGCCGTGGATTCAAGCTCACGGCAGGCCTTGGAAATGCGCAGGCCGTTGAGGTAGGTGACGTACGAGAGGTTCGTGTGCTTCTTGAAGAAATGGGAGAAGGCCGAATCCGACATCCCCACCAGCCCGGCCACATCCGTAAGGCGTATTATCTCGCCTATATGCTTCTGGGAGAAGTCCATCACCTTCGCTATCCTGCGTGAACGGGATTTTCTTATGCCCGAATCGAAGTCGCCCAGCACCGTGAACTCCCTTTCCGACATCGAGTTGAGCAGATGCAGGAAGGCAAGGGTGGCGTCGAAGCCCTTGGCGCCGGTCAGGGCCAGTGTTTCCTTTACCAGAGGGTCGTTTTCGGAAAGATGATATTTTGCCGCAGGAACCACCCTCTCCAGGTATGATTCTATATGCCTGAACTGGCGCAGCCCCATCATCTGGAACTCAGTCATCTTGCCCGAAAACTGCACCGTGACCACCCTGTTGCCCTCTTCGCGTGCCTTCCATACGTGGGGAACGAAGGGGGCGATGATTATCAAATCCATACCCGAAAACGGCTCCTGACGCGTTCCTATTATGTGTGTGCCATCGGAATGCAGCACCAGGTTGATCTCATATTCCGCGTGGCAGTGTATGGGGTAATCGAACTTGGCATCGTTGTGGTCGAGCACCACGAAAAGGTCGTCGCTCTCGACGGGCGTGATTTCCTCTTGTATGTCTTTCATAGCCGCAAATGTAAATAAAATTCAAAATAGTATCAATCTTTTGCTGCATTGTAAATAAAAAGACCGATATTGTGGTCTATCTTTGTAACGCACTAAAATGTAATGACAATGCACTTTTCGGGAATCGGTACAATAGACATCATCATCATCGTAGTCTATCTGCTTTTCATCATATGGTGGGGGCTGCGTAATGGCAAGAGCCAGAATGCCGGATCTTACTTCCTCGCGGGCCGGGGAATGCCCTGGTTCATAATCGGTCTGTCGCTTTTCGCGGCCAGCATCTCCAGCACTACCCTAATAGGGCAGACGGGCGATGCCTACGCTACCGGAATCGCCGTGTTCAACTACAACCTCACTGGCGTGTGGGTGCTGGTGTTCTTCGCGGTATTCCTCCTACCTCTATATATAAGGTCCAGGGTTTTCACCATCCCCGAATTCCTGGAGAAGCGTTTCGACAGCCGTTCGCGATACTATTTCTCCGCCATCAGCATAATCGGCAACATCTTCCTGGATGCTGCCGGCGCGCTGTATTCGGCGGCCTTGATACTGAAACTTCTCTTCCCCGAGGTGGAGCTATGGGTGTTCGTGCTGATATTCGCGGTCATCGCGGCATCCTACACTATCCCCGGCGGGCTTTCCGCAGCCATTAATACCGACCTGATTCAGGCTGTGGTGCTCCTCGCGGGCTCCCTGATAATGATGGGAATCTGCTACGCCAAGGGGGGAGGGGAGTATTTCGCAGGCCTTATGCAGAGCGGGGATGTCTCCGCCAGGCTGATACGCCCGCTGAGCGATTCTTCCACTCCCTGGCTGGGACTGCTGGTGGGTATGCCGGTGCTGGGAATCTACTTCTGGGCCAATAACCAGACCCTCGTCCAGAGGGTGCTGAGTGCCAAGAGCGTGAACCAGGGCCGCATAGGCGTAATGCTGGCCGGCTTCCTCACACTTTGCACCTTGTTCATTTTCAATATCCCCGGCGTCATGGCACGCAAGTTCTTCCCCGGCGTGGATAATCCCGATATGATCTATCCCACGATGGTGCTTAAACTGATGCCGGCCGGAATCCTGGGCCTTATGCTTTCCGCAATGCTCGCCGCCCTTACTTCCACCTTGAGCGCCATACTGAACTCGGCTTCCACCCTGTTCACCATGGACTTCTACGCCAAGATGGACAAGAAGGCGGACCAGAAGAAGCTGGTGCGCGTCGGCAAGATCTCGGCCCTGGTAATAATCGTGATAGCTACGATATGGGCTCCGAACATCGAAAAGTTCGGGTCCCTGCTCAAGTACTATCAGGAGATGCTTTCGTACATCTCCCCGCCCATCGTGGCCACCTTCCTTATGGGTGTCTTCGTGAAGCGGACCAATGCCCGCGGCGCCTTTGCAGGGCTTCTGTCCGGCCTGGCGCTGGCCGTAGTGCTGCTGTTCTTCCGGCACGACATCTTCGGCAATATGCACTTCCTCTTCATTGTGCCCATATTGCTGGTGTTCAGCATGCTGGTAATCTGGCTGGTCAGCCTCGCCACCGGCAGGCCCGCCCCCGAGAAACTGGAGAATACTACTTTCAGCATAGCCGATTTCAAGTCGGAGACGCCTGAACTCAAAGCCGGAAAGTGGTGGCAGAACTACAGGGTAATGGCTTCCGGCCTGATCGTGATGAGTCTTTTATTATTATTCATTTTCAGATAATGAAACTGCTTAGATACGGGGGAAACCCCATCCTCTCTCCTAATCCCGCCAATGAGTGGGAGAACCTGGTAGTCTGCAATCCCGGTGTAATACTTGACAACGGAACGTTCTATATGCTCTACCGCGCCGCCGGCGACGACGAGAAGCACGTAATCCGTTTCGGCCTTGCCACCAGCACCGACGGATTCCATTTCAAGCGCGAGAGCGAGCTTCCGGTCTTCGGCCCCAGCGCCGACGGCCCCGACAGCGGCTGCGTGGAAGATCCCCGGATCGTGAAATTCGGCGATACCTTCTACATCACCTACGCCTACAGGGCTATGGCTCCCGGCAGATACTGGACCTTCCCCCACGACTGGGTGCTCAAACCGGATGTCGATGAGTTCGCGCCCCTCGCCCTGAGGGAGAATCTCGGCAACACCGGCCTTGCCTGCACCCGCGACTTCCGCACTTACCAGCGTCTCGGACGCATCACCTCCGCCGTCCAGGATGACAGGGACGTGATACTCTTCCCCCAGAAGATCGGAGGCAAGTTCGCAATGCTCCACAGGCCCAAGCACACCGATGCCACCGAATTCCCTTCGATTTGGCTGAAGTTCTCGGACGACCTGCTCAAATGGGAAAGCGTCGAAGACCATCTGCTCATCCAGGGCCGCCCCGGCACCAAGGAAGAGAAGATAGGCGGCAGCACCCCTCCCATACTCACCGACCGCGGCTGGCTGGTGCTCTATCACGGAGTGGCGGACGGCGGCCTTGCGGACTATACGGTCTGGGCTATGCTGCTGGACCGCGACAATCCTCTGAAAGTATTGGCCCGTACACCCGAGCCCATACTCGAGCCCGAACTCCCCTTCGAGAGGGAAGGCTTCTATCCCGGATGCGTCTTCCCGACGGGAAATGTCGTGAAGGACGGTATCCTCTATGTCTATTACGGTGGCGCCGACAGATACATTGGCGTGGCAACCTGCCCTGTCGACGAACTGCTTGACTATCTTGAAACCAATAATCAATAACGATGAAAAAGAAAATCTTAGGCTTTTTCCTTGCAGTCGCTGCGTTGTTGATTCCAGGGACGCTCCTCGCCCAGAACGTGGGACGTGTCTCCGGAACAGTCAGCGATCCGCACGGCAACACCGTCCTCGGTGCTGCGGTACTCGTTACGGGATCGAACAAGTATGCGATCACCGACGAGAACGGTGCCTGGGCTATCGAAGGAGTGGCATCCGACGCCACCCTCTCGGTCAGCTGTCTCGGCTATGAAGATGCCACCCTCGCCGTCAACGGCAGGGCCGTCATCGACATAGTGCTTCAAGAATCTTCCTTTATGCTGGAAGAGACCGTGGCCATCGGTTATGGCCGCATGAAAAAGAGCGACCTCACAGGTTCGGTGGCTTCCCTCGATCCCGAGAATCTCGTTTCCAAACCTTCCAATTCAATCGAAAACCTGATGCAGGGCCGCGTGGCCGGTGTCCAGATTACCAATAACTCCCAGGAACCTGGCGCAGCTTCCATAGTCCGCGTACGAGGAAACTCCTCGATGAACGGTTCCAACGCACCTCTGCTGGTAGTCGATGGCTTCCCCTTCGGCGATGCAGGTAACCTGGCACAGATCAATCCTCAGGACATAGTTTCGATGGAGGTGCTGAAGGATGCTAGCGCATCTGCAATCTACGGATCCCGCGGTGCGAACGGCGTCATACTCATAACCACCACCAAGGCTTCTGCCAACAAGACCAGCATCAGCGTACGCCAGCAGACTACGCTCTCGCAGATGACCTCCGAACTCGATCTCTGGCACGATCCCGTGCTGATGGCCATCACCCAGAACGAGTCCAAGATCAATGCAGGCCTCACTCCCCAGTATGTGGGCGCGGTGAATGCCAACGGTATCTACTATCCTTCCATCGAGGAACTCCAGACCACCTGGACAACCAATACCCGTTGGGAAGACATAGTGCTGAGGGACGTTCCCGTCTCCAACAATACCACCGTGCAGGTGCGCAGTTCCAACGACAAGACCAACTTCGTGGCCAGCGCCAACTACTACCGCAACAACGGTGTGTTCGTGGACGACTACTATCAGAAGTTCGGCGGCAAGTTCTCCGTCGACCAGAAGATATACCCCAACTTCACGCTCAAGCTGGGCGCGAACGTGGTGAGCGGGGTCCGCAACTACAACCCCGGCCGTTCCTTCAACCGTAATCCTATATTCCCCGTCTATGACGACGAAGGCAACTACTGGCTCTACAGCGCCAGCGACTACTACCATCCCGTCGCCCTCAAGGAGCTTTCCACCAATGTCACCAAGGGTACCGACGTGATCGCCAATGCCGGCGTGGAATGGAGGATGTTCGACGGATTCACCCTTACCAGCCAGTTCAACTTCAAGCACGGAGAGACCGTACAGGATGTCTATAATCCCAACGTGTACTCCGAGACCGGCAACTTCAACAATGGTTACGGCAAGATAGCCAACTGGCAGGACAACAATATGGTGGTTGATGTGTACGGCACCTATGACAAGGTGCTCGCCGAGAAACACCATGTGACCGCCATGCTCGGTTATTCCTACGAGAACTATCAAAGCCGTTCTTCCGACCTCACCGGCGTCGAATTCGTCAACGAGGCCCTCGGCAACGAGAACCTTCAGGCCGGTAACCCCGAGCTCTACAGGATAGGCAACGGCCTTTCCAAGAGCGAACTCGTTTCCGGGCTGATGCGTCTGAATTATGGCTACGACAACCGTTACCTGTTCACCTTCACCTCCCGTGCCGACGGCTCCTCGAAATTCGGTGTAAACGAAAAGTGGGCTTTCTTCCCTTCCGGAGCATTCAGCTGGAACGCACATAACGAATCCTTCCTCAAAGACGTGAAGGCGATCAACACCCTGAAGTTCCGCGCATCCTACGGTGTGTCCGGTAACCAGGGCATTTCTCCCTACCAGACCCTCAGCCGTTTCGGCCAGCACAAGTATTACTACAACGGCTCCTGGATGACAGCCATCGGTCCCGGCTACAAGTCCGGCACCACCGGTGAAGGCGGCATCTACGCGGTCTGGAGCGGTATAGCCAACGAAAATCTTAAATGGGAAAGCACCACGCAGCTTGACTTCGGCGTTGACGTAAGCCTCTTCGGCAACAGGCTCAACCTTACGGTAGATGTTTACGACAAGGTTACCGACGACCTGCTCCGTGAGCGCAACATCGCCCCTTCATCCGGTTTCGACCGTATGTGGGTAAACGACGGAAAGATCCAGAACAGAGGTGTCGAGGCGACATTGGACGGCATCATCTATTCTAGCAAAGACTGGAAGGTGGGCGCCACGGCAGTTTTCTCCTGCAACCGTAACAAGGTGCTCAGCCTCGGCAATGCCAAAGAGGCCGGCCTTATGACCGACGACCGCACCGGAATGCAGTATGAGTACTATGGCAACAGTCTCGGCCAGTACCGCGGATACACCAATATCCTGGCCATTGACAAACCTATGTTCGTATTCTACGGATACAAGGTGGACGGAATAGTCCAGGCTCTTGACGAGGGACTCTCCGCCGGACTTACCGGCAGCGATGCTGAGCCCGGTGAATTCAAGTACGTGGATGTCGATGGCAGCGGAACCGTCGATGAGGACGACCGCTGCATCATAGGCGATCCCAACCCTGATTTCCTGGCTTCGCTCAACTTCGATGTCGTGTGGAAGAATCTCGACTTCAGCATCTTCTTCAACGGAGTGTTCGGCAACGACGTTATCAACACCCAGCGTTTCGGACAGCCTTCCAACAACCCTCTGCGCTGGACGACCGACAATCCTACGAACAAGTATCCCAAGCTCCGCGACGACCGCCAGGTCAAGTTCTCCGACTGGTGGATCGAGGACGGTTCCTTCGTCCGCATACAGACCGTGGCCCTCGGATATACCTTGCCTCTGCGCAAGAGACTTTCGTTCATGGAAAGCGTCCGCTTCTATGTGAACATTGACAATCTCTACACTTTCACTAAATTTACAGGCTACGACCCCGAGGTCAGTGCGCTTGGAATCTACAGCGGAGGATATCCCCGTCTGAGAAGGTGGACTTTCGGAATCGACTTTAACTTTTAATGATTGCAGCCATGAAAAATAAGATCACAGCATTGATATTTGCAGCAATCCTCTTTGCGGGCTGTTCTCTTGAAGAGTATCCTTACGGCTTCTACTCGGAGCGTAACTACTATAAGACCACCGCTGATGCGGAGGCTGCGACCCTGTACATCTACGATGCCATCAACTACATCGAGTACTCCCGCGCCATAGTGTTCCTCGGCGGTATGAATACCGACGAGCTCGACCCTAAGGGCGACGCTACCCCGTCGACCAAGGACCTCGATGCCTGGAGCCAGAACAACTTCAGGAGCAACACTACCCTTGGAAACTTCTTCAAGTATTCGTACATCACCATCAACCGTGCGAATGCGGTTATCAAGCACGTTCCCTCGATGAATATCGACGCAGGCATACGCAACCGTTTCACCGGCGAGGCCTATTTCATGCGTGCTTATTCCTACTTCAACCTTGCCCGCAACTTCGGCCGCGTGCCCATCCATATGAGCATGGTTTCCAGGCTCGAAGACACCCAGGCCGGCCTCCCCGAAAACCTGGACGAGATGTGGGGATACATTATCTCCGACCTTGAGGATGCCATCGAACTGCTGCCCTATTATGCCAAACCGGAACCCGGTCGCGTGGACAAGGCTGCAGCCCAGGCTTTCCTGGCCAAGGCTTATCTCTACCTCGCTTCCGCCAAGGCCTACGGAGTGCCCCAGTACTCCGAGATGAGCTTCAGCGTGGATGATTACTACGCCAAGGCCGCGCAGTATGCCGGCGAGGTCGTGGACAATCCCGAGCAGAAGACCTATGGCTTTGACCCCGACCTGATGCACATCTACGACGTGGATTATCCTGACGGGCCCGAGCACATCTTCATTATGAGCATGGACCGCACGGGCGAGACCGAGGGCCAGTACTCCAAGATTTCGAAGATGTACATCCCTTATATCTCCGGCGGCACCGTCTATCTCAAGCAGGGCGACAGCGACAAGATGATAGCCACCCACGACGGATGGTCGGAATACAAGACCAACATCACCTTCTACAATTCCTATGCAGCCGGAGACCTCCGCAAGGACTGGCTCATCTGCAAGGAAGTTTACGACGCTTCCGGTGCGGTAGTGGCCGCTTATCCCGGCTCCCTTTCCTATCCTTTCTGCCGCAAGTACGTCGATCCCGGTTTCAACGGCGACAAGACTTCCACCAAGCCTTATCTGCTCCGTTACTCGGACGTGGCCCTTATGTATGCCGAGGCTGCAGGCCCTACCGCCAAAGCCTATGAGCTGGTGAACTTCATACGTAACAGGGCCGGCCTGGGCGACCTGACTCCCGGCCTTTCCGTTGCGGATTTCCGCGCGGCCGTCATCAGGGAGCGCGTCTATGAACTTGCTTTCGAAGGCAACATCACCTACGACCTCCGCCGTACCGGCCGTCTGCATACCGTGACTGCGGTGCAGGAGCAGGGCATCACGGAAGAGGCTGACGTGCTCTTCTATCCTATTCCGTCCATCGAGACCGACCTCAACCCTAACATCAAGTAGTTATGAAACGCAGTATATTATTCATAGCCTTAGGCGCTCTGGCATTGCTGAGCGCGTGCACCAAGGATCCTTGGGCGCAGGTGGAAGAGGGCAGCTGGAACAACGACCACAGGATTCTCAACATCAAGTTCGCCGGCCAGGCAGGCCTTGCTGTCGTGAAAGATGTGGATGAATCCACCGGAACCGTCAACGTCCAGCTTGCCACGGACCTTGTGCCGGATATGTCCAAGGTTACGCTCGAAACCCTCGAACTCTCTTACAAGGCGAGTTGCAACGTGGAGCGTGGCGCTATCATCGATTTCTCCGGTGCGGCACCTGTCATTACGGTTACATCCGAAACTGGCAAGTCCCGCGACTATACGGTCATAATGAAGGAATTCACCGAAACCATCGTGGGTAAATACTCCCTCGACAGCTGCCGCGTATGGGGCGGTACAGGCCCCGAGTTCGGCGGCTGCGCGCTAGTGAATCCCACCAAGAAACCTTGGTGCTGGTATGACAATGGTCACGGCCCGGGTGCCGAGTATGACGACTATCTGGAATTCACCCTCGACGAGATACTTCCCGACGGAAACACCACCGGCAAGTGCATACACTATGGTGGCGTGGACGGCAAGCATTGGAACTGCCTCTACGCTGCGGCGAACAACAAGGAGGGCGATACCGATATCGACCTGCACAAGTACTACCGCAAGATTCCCGTCGGTGAAAGCACCTGGGTGCGCGATTATACCAATAATACCATCAGCTTCACCGATGCCAACGGCGTGGTCACCAAGGGCGTGTTCGTCGATTCCGGGACCTATGACGTGTATAAGGACGACTCCCGCGACGTGAAGATCACTATTGCCAAGAAGGCCTTCCTCTTCACCTATACTCCCAGCGTGGACGGCACCAAGGACGACTGGACCAACATCTACACAGACTATGACAAGTTCGCCAAGAGGCCCAGGGCATTCTTCGTACTGGTCACTCCCGTCAGCGAGATTCCCGCGGCAGCGGCAACTACGGGTACCGAAGGCAAGAACACCGTAACCCCTCCCGAACCCGCTCCCGTATTTGGCCTGCCCGGCGACTGGAAGGTCAAGGAACTCTGGGTTTATGGCGGTGCCAAGAACAGTATCACCAAGGACCAGGCTCCTACCAAGAGCTGGTGCTGGAACAACTGCAGCAAGGAACTTGACAACATACTGACCTTCACCCCCGCATCGGAAGGTGCCCTGAACGGAAGTTTGCTTTATTCGCCGGGCGCCGACGGGGCCTATTGGGATTACCTCTATGTCGGCTCGAAGTCCGGAATAAAAGTGGATCCTCCCATCGACTGCAGTCAGTGGTATGGCTGGCTGCCTCATACCGAGACCAGTTACGTCTACAATCCGGACGACAAATCCCTCTCGGAAGGCGGCTCGGTCTCTGTCAGGCTCAAGGGCGTACTCAGCTACAATGTCCCTCTGCTGCTTCCGGGCAGTTACGAGTTCCTCGGGAAGACGGCTCTGGACATCCCCGAGGGATGCATGGCCCTGGCCCTGCCTCTTGCCGATGCGCCTTCTGAGGATCTCTCATACCAGTGGACCGACTACGACAGGTTCGTGAACAGCCCTCTGCTCTATGTGATGGTATTCCAAAAGCAGATTCCTACCGAATAATGTCAAGACATTTGCTACTGATACTTCTCGCAGCCGTCCCCCTTTGCTTTTCCTGCAAGGGGGACGAGCCTGCGAAGAAAGAAGAGGCCCCGAAAACGCTTACGCTCAGCCTCTCCGATGCCGATGCCACCCCGGAAACCAAGGCTCTCTATTCCAATCTGTGGGCTATCAAGTCCAAGGGATGGATGTTCGGACACCAGAACGACCTGCTCAACGGCCGTAGCTGGAAGCACGTCGAGGGCCGCTCCGACACCAAGGAGGTGTGCGGGGATTATCCCGCCGTATATGCGGTGGACGTGGCCTCCTTCATGGACGGGCGCAAGGCAGCCCTGCAGGATACTCTTGACAACGATGTCAAGCGCCGCACCATCAAGGAAGCCTACGACCGCGGAATGGTGGTAATGGCCTGCATGCATCTTAACAATCCCCTCAACGGTGCCGGATACGGTGAAAAGAACTACAACGCAAGCAATCAGGTGGCTGCCGAAATCCTAAAGACCGGCAGCGAAACCAACTTGCTTTTCAATACCTGGCTGGACAATCTCGCTAAGCTCGCCAAAAGCCTCAAAGGCAGCGACGGAGTGCAGATTCCCATCATCCTTCGCCCCTTCCACGAGCACGGGCACGAATGGAGCTGGTGGGGCTGTTCCTGCACCACGGCCGACGAGTACGTTAGGCTCTGGCGCTTCCTGGTGGACGGAATGAAGGCCCGCGGAGTGCATACCTTCATATATGCCATATCGCCCGCAATGAACGGCCAGCAGGCCGAAAGTGATTTCTCCTACCGCTGGCCCGGCGACGACTATGTGGACTTTATGGGAATGGACTGCTACCTCGGCATCAACAATACCGTATTCCTCAACAATCTCAAACTGCTCAAGAAGGTTTCCGAGGCCAAGAAGAAGCCGGCCGGAGTGACCGAGATAGGCGTCGAGGGATTCAAGGCGGAGGATTACTGGACCAGGAACATCGCCGCGCCTATGGCCGGCCGCAATATGAGCATGCTGGTGACCTGGAGCAACAAATATGACCCCATAGGCGAATACGACGTGTATTACTCGGTATTCCCCGGCCATCCTTCCGAGGAATCGTTCCGGGAAATGTACGCGCGCAGCGATACTTTCTTTTGCGAAGACCTTCCCGACATGTACGTAATGGCGGAAAACATAATAGTTGAATGATGAAAAGATTAGTTCTTGCCGCACTGCTTGCGGCGCCCCTATTCTGGAGCTGCGGAAAGCACCAGGACAACAAGGACCCCGAACCGGTGGATACCACGGTCGAGCTGAAACTGGCCGATCCTGCTGCCACCCCCGAAACCAAGGCCCTGTATTCGAATCTCTGGGCTATAAGGGAGCACGGATGGATGTTCGGGCATCACGACGACCTGATGTATGGCCGCAAATGGTATGGCACCGAGGGCGGATCCGACACCAAGGACGTGTGCGGGGACTATCCTGCCGTATATGCCCTCGACCTGTCAACCCTTATGGATGACAGGTACGACGACCTCTCGGAGGCCGATGACAATGCCTTGCGCAAGAAGCTGGTCAAGGAGGCCTACGACCGCGGAATGGTGGTGATGGCCTGCCTGCATATGGACAATCCCCTCGACGGGGACGATTCCTGGATAGACCAGAGCAAGCCCGTGCGCGTTGCAGCCGAAATCCTCAAGGAGGGAAGCGAAACCCGCCGTACCTTCAACGAATGGCTGGACCGCCTGGCCGAGCTCGCCAAGAGCTTCAAGGGCAGCGACGGCAAGACCATCCCCATCATCATCCGCCCCTTCCACGAGCATACCGAAAAATGGAGCTGGTGGGGGACCCTCTGTGCAAGCGACAGCGAGTTCGTGGCCCTCTGGCGTTACTTCGTGGACTATATGAAGGCCGCCGGAGTGCACAATTTCATCTATGCAATATCCCCCCAGATGGACTCCCAGAAGGTCGAGAGCGACTTCCTATTCCGCTGGCCCGGGGATGATTACGTGGACTTCATCGGCATGGACTGCTACCACGGCATCAACAACAATGTGTTCGTGAACAACCTGAAGGTCCTGAGCAAGATATCCACCACCAAGAAGAAACCCGCCGGAGTCACCGAAACCGGCGTGGAAGGCCTGAAGAATCCTGATTACTGGTTCACCAACATCGCCGCGCCCATGGCCGGCCGCAAGATGAGCCTGCTGGTTACCTGGCGCAATAAGTACGACCCCATCGAGCAGGGAAGCCACTACTTCTCCGTATATCCCGGTCACGTTTCCGAGGACAGCTTCATCCAGATGTACGACCGTTCGGACACCTTCTTCTGCCGGGACCTTCCCGATATGTATCTCCCTGCCAAAAATATCACCGTAAAATGAAATCCGCCACCGCAATGCTGATGACCCTGGCCTGCGCCGCCCTTATGCTTACATCCTGTGCCGACAAGTACGAGCTTACAGTGACCGGAGAGGTCATAAACCCCTGCTACCTCGGGAACGGGGTGGAATGGGACCCTTATGACGAAGCCGCCGACTGGGGCTGCCAGCTTTCGGAAGATGACTGGAACACCCTCTACGAGCGCCTGGACTATATGCGCCCGCAGTACGTCCGCTGTATGATCAACAGCCCCTTCACCTATTTCGACGGCAAAGGCTTCGACCACGGGCGCAACTCCGGCAATATCCTGAAACTGCTCTCGTACTGCCAGAGCCGCGGGGTGATGGTGGTTTACGGAGAGTACAATCCTCCTACCTGGGGGATGAAGGGCTCGCGCAAGTGGGTCGAGGCATCGGTGCGCCACCTGGACTGGCTGGTGGGCGAAAACGGCTTCGACTGCATCAAGCACTTCGTCATCTTCAACGAGCCGGACGGCAACTGGGCCTCCACCGACGGGGACTTCGCCTTCTGGAGGAAGATGGTGGCCGAGTTCCAGGCCGAGATGGACAAGTACCCGTCGCTCAAGGGCAAGGTGTCCATAGCCGGCCCCGACGCGGTGATAGATTACAGGAACCCCGCATCCAGGTACGACTATGCCGGATGGCTCAAGGCCACGGTGGAAGGAGTACCCGAAGTGGGCATCTACGATATGCACGCCTACCCCGGGCAGCGCTACGTGCGCAGCGGGGAGTTCTGCGAAAGGCTGAAGGAACTTAAGGCGTTGGTGGACAAGCCCATCATCCTGGGAGAGGCCGGTTTCAAATACTTCTCCGATCCGGCGGATTCGGCTCTGGCGGACGAATACTGGCGCAGGGTCAAGGGGCATCCCTTCACCAAGGGCTCCGACTGCAACATGCTGGTCTATGACCAGTTCTACGCCCTCGATATGCCCCTGTTGCTCTGCAGCGTGATGAACGCCGGCTTCTCGGGCGCGGCCGCCTGGATGCTGGATGACGCGATGCATTCCTCCGGCGATTCGGGAAAGACGGAGGACGTGAAGCTCTGGGGTATGTGGAACATACTCGGCAGCGAGGTGTTCGGGGATGCTTCCCAGGAGGAAATCCGTCCCTGGTACTACAGCTGGAGCCTGATGTGCCGCAATTTCCCCGCTGGCAGCAAGATTCTCCGCATAAAGGAAGAAATGCCCGAAGGCGTGGCAGCCACTGCCGCCCAAACCCCCGGTGGGAGCTATTCCGTGGCACTGGTGAACTTCGGCTCCCAGGACCGTGAAATCTCCCTGAATCTCCCCGAAGGAGGTGAGGGATACAGCCTGCAGTTCTATGGCGAGGGGCTTGAAAAACGTCCTGCCTCCACATCCGCAAAGCAGAACTTCGTGCTTCCGGCCCGAACTTTTGCTATATTTGCCAAAGAATGAGAAAGTTATTTGCAATTATAGCCGTCCTGCTGGCCATCGGTCCCCGGACGGCAGCCAAAGTGACGCTCCCCAGCCTTATGGGGAGCGGCATGGTTCTACAGAGGAACAGCCAGGTCAATATCTGGGGATCTACCGACAGGTCCGCCACCGTCAGGATAGAAACTTCCTGGGACGGACGCCGCTACAGCGCCCGCCCTGACGGGGAAGGCCGCTGGAGCGTCAAGGTGTCCACACCCGATGCCGGCGGCCCCTATAGCATCTCCATCAGCGACGGCGACAAGCTCCGCCTGGACGACATCCTGATAGGGGAGGTCTGGATCTGCAGCGGCCAGTCGAATATGGAGATGCCTGTCGGCGGATGGGACCATCAGCGCGTGAACGACGCCTACGCCACGATAATGGATGCCAAGTCCACTCCGCTGCTGAGGATGTTCACCGTCGCGAGGAACAACGCCGACGAGCCTCAGGAGGATTGCCGCGGGCAGTGGAAGAAGAGCACCCCTTCCGCCGTACGTGGCTTCAGCGCCACGGCCTACCATTTCGGTAAGACTTTGTCCGCCTTTATGCCTGACGTGCCCATAGGGCTGATATCCACGGTCTGGGGCGGAACTCCCATCGAAGCCTGGCTAAGCATAGGCGCACTCGAGGCCACCCCCGGAATCAATCTCGAACTCTCCAAGAGCCTCTATTGGGACGTGGTCCATACCGGCCAGCTTTTCAACGGGATGATCTATCCTCTGCGCAATTATGTGGCAAGGGGATTCATATGGTATCAGGGGGAGGCCAACCTGGTGAACTCCTTCGATTATGCCGCGCTGACCGTTTCGATGGTAAACGAGTGGCGCGCCCTCTGGGGGAATCCCTCCATGCCCTACTACCTGGTGCAGATAGCTCCCTTCCGTTATGATGATCCCGACGGCATCGAGCTGCCACTGCTGGTGGAGCAGCAGTACAGGATTCCTTCCCTGCTGCCCGGTTCCGCCGTCGCGGCTACCACCGACATAGGCCACAGGGACTGCATACATCCTCCGTTCAAGAAGGAGGTGGGGGAGAGGCTCGCCTGGCTGGCTTTGGCAAGGGACTATGGCTTCGAAGGACTGAGCGTCGCCCCTGTTTACAAGAGTATGAAAGTCGAGGGCGGCAGCATACGCCTCAGCTTCGACGGAGTCTCCACCATAGGAAACTGCCTACGCATACACGGCCAGCATAAGAAATTGGAAATCAAGGGATTCGAAATTGCGGGCGAAGACCGCGTCTTCCATCCGGCATCCGCCGAAATAGACTGGAAGACCAATGACGTGCTGGTGAGCTGCCCCGAGGTGCCAGCACCCGTGGCGGTGCGCTACGCATTCCACAACTGGCCCGAAGGCGCGAACCTGCTGACCGACGACGGCCAGCCCGTGCCTATGTTCAGGACGGATGACTGGCGCTAGCGTTTTTTCTTGATACGACGGAGTTCGTGAGTGTCGGTGGTGATTATCATCTCTATGCTCTTTCGGGAGGATGAAGATGTGATCACCACCTTCGCATTCTTGCCCGGCTCCCCGGCCAGGAAGGCGGAGATGGATGCCTGCCTGTCGTCGAGGATTTCGCCGCTTGGCCTTGAGCAGAGGCTCCTGATGCCGCGGAAGGCCACCCTCTCGGAAACCATGGCCTTGGAGATGTATTCCTGCATTATATCGATGTAGGCGGGTAGGTACACCAGTTCGTCACCGCCCGTCATCAGCGCCGGAGCTATGGGTATCATCACCACGTCGAAACCCTGCTTGAGCTGGTTCTCGTCGTCGGTGTCCCCGCCCTTGGTGAGGGTCATATAGGTGAAGTCCGAATCGAAGGTGAAACGCACGAAATAGTAGAGGTCGGTGTAGCGGTCGCGGGTATAGTCGGTGACCGTGCAGAACTCGTAGGGGGATGCCATCCAGCGGCTGGAAATCTCTTCCTTGAGCACGGCGTCGAATACTTCCTGCCCCGTGAGCACTATGCGCGTGGTGCGCGCCGGGAAGTCCTCCAGACGGGCTCTCCTGGTATAAACCCTGCCCTCGCCGAAGGCGCATATCTGGCAGAACACCAGAAGCAGGGGTACCAAATATTTTCTTATCATCTTGCTCACTGCGGCAAATTTACACTTTATTTTATTATTTTTGTAATCTTATGAGTGAGTATATCGTTTCGGCTCGGAAGTATCGTCCGGACTCTTTCGAGACCCTGATAGGACAGGACAACATAGCCAGGACCCTCAAGAATTCGATACTTAGGGGCCAGCTGGCACACGCCTATCTTTTCTGCGGCCCCAGGGGCGTAGGCAAGACCAGTACCGCCCGTATCTTCGCCAAAACCATCAACTGCCTCCATCCTACTGCAAATATGGAGCCTTGCGGCGAGTGCGAGTCCTGCGTATCCTTCGCCGAAGGCAGGTCCTACTGCATCTACGAGCTCGACGCCGCCTCCAACAACAGTGTCGAGGACATCAAGACGCTGATGGAGAAGGTGCAGATACCTCCCCAGGTCGGAAACTACAGCGTATATATCATCGACGAGGTGCATATGCTCAGCCAGGCGGCATTCAACGCCTTCCTGAAGACCCTCGAAGAGCCCCCGTCATACGCCATCTTCATCCTCTGCACCACCGAGAAGCACAAGGTGCTCCCCACCATACTTTCCCGTTGCCAGACCTACGACTTCAACCGTATAGGCATCTCCGATATGGTGCGCAACCTGCGTTCCATCGCCGACAAAGAAGGCGTGAAGGTGGATGACGAGTCCCTGCACGTGATAGCCCAGAAGGCTGACGGTGCAATGCGCGACGCCCTCACCATCTTCGACCAGACTGTTGCCTTCTGCGGCACCGACATCAAATATGCCGACGTCATACGCAACCTCGGGGTGCTGGACTACGAATACAGTTTCCGCCTGACCGACAGTTTCCTTGCCGGGGACTATGCGGCCGCCCTTCTCGAATTCGACGACATACTCTCCAAGGGCTTCAATGCCTTGCATTTCATATCCGCCCTCGGGGAGCATTTCCGCAATCTGCTGGTCGCCCGTACCGGCGGTCTGGATTCGTTGCTGGATCTGCCGGAGTCGCTCAAGCAGAGGTATCGTGAGCAGGGTGCGAAGTGTGGCGTCAAGTTCATCTACGACGCTCTTGGCATCACGACCGCTTGCGAAGCCGGGTACAAGGCCAGCACCAATCAGCGTCTTCATATCGAATATGCTCTGATGAAGCTGGCGTTTTTGGTGAATGCTCCTGCCGCCACTGTTTCCGCGGCTGGATCTCCGGTCGCTGCGGCTGGGGACGTACCTTCCAAAACCGCTGCCACCCTCGGCACGCTGAGAGGGAGGGGCCCAGCTCCGCTGGGAGGGGTCGAGCGAAGCGAGACGGTTTTGGAAGGTACTCCGCAAGCCGCAGCCCCTGCCTCAGTTCCAGCCCCTGCAGTTGCAGCTGAACCAAAAACGCCGGCTACCGTAAAGGCTGACGAGACGGAGAAGGTTGCTGAGGTGCGGGAAGATGCTGATCAGTTGACGCCGAGGAAGCGCAGCAGCCGTGCCAAGAGCGTCATGTCCGGCCTCCTTTCCGCCGAAGACGAGAACGCCGCCGAAAGCAAGAAAGCCAGCCAGGCCGCAGCCGGCACGGAAGACCAGATTCCCTCCGACGATGCCGTACGCGCAAAGTGGCCCGAACTGGTGGCCAGGTGCGCTGCCGGGAAACCCCGCCTGCAGAATGCCCTGAACGGCGCCCAGCTGACCATGGAAGAGGCCGACGGCTTCAAGAACGTAAGTTTCGAAGTGACCAACGAGGCTCAGAAAAAATGGATAGAGGATGGCCTGCTCCGCAATATGGAAACCGCTTTTGCCGGGATACTGGGCAGCGGCAAGGTGCATCTCTTCGTAACGGTGAAACCTTCCGAGGAGATAGCACACAAGGTTTATATGCCTGCCGAAAAGGCACAGGAATTGATGAACGCCAATCCCGAGGTGATGAATTTGGTGAAAGACCTCGGACTTGACGCAAACTGACATTGTAAATGAAACTGCACTGCGAAAATCTTGTTAAGAAATATGGTGTGCGCACCGTAGTTAAAGGTGTGTCCATGGAGGTGAACCAGGGGGAGATCGTGGGATTCCTCGGCCCGAACGGAGCCGGCAAGACCACGAGCTTCTATATGATTACCGGGCAGATAGTGCCCAACGAAGGCCGCATCTTCCTCGATGACGAGGAAATCACCGGCCTCCCTATGTACAAGCGCGCACAGAAAGGAGTGGGATACCTCCCGCAGGAAGCATCCGTATTCCGCAGGATGAGCGTTGAGGACAACATACTCTCCGTAATGGAGATGGCGGATATGTCCAAGGCCCAGCGCAAGGAGAGGCTCGAGCAGCTGATCGACGAGTTCAACCTCTCGAAGGTGCGCAAGAGCCTGGGCGTGCAGCTCTCCGGAGGTGAGCGCCGCCGCTGCGAGATAGCCCGCGCGCTCGCCATCGATCCCAAGTTCATCCTCCTCGACGAACCCTTTGCGGGCGTCGATCCCATCGCCGTCGAGGACATACAGTACATTATCGCAAAGCTCAAATACCGTAATATCGGAGTCATCATCACCGACCATAATGTGGGAGAAACCCTCGCCATCACCGACAGGGCCTATCTGCTCTACGAGGGGACCATACTCCAGCAGGGCACTCCCGAGGCTTTGGCAGGGGATGAGGACGTGCGTACCAAGTACCTTGGCTCGGGCTTCGTGCTCAAGCGTTCGGTTTCGGTGGAAAGGGCCCAGCGTGAATACGAGAATAAGACGATATGAAAATTCTGATTATAGACGACGAAAGGTCCATCCGCAATTCGCTCAAGGAAATCCTCTCCGACGAGGGTTATGACGTGGATCTGGCGGAGGATGGCGCAACCGGCATCGAGATGCTGGCCAAGGAGCATTATGACGTGATTTTCTGCGATATCAAGATGCCCGTCAAGGACGGCAACGAAGTGCTGGACTACGTGCGGGAGGAGGGTATCGATTCCGCCATGGTGATGATTACCGGCCACGGTGACCTGGAAACCGCCATCGACTGCATCAAGCGCGGGGCATTCGACTACATCCCCAAGCCGCTCGACCTGAACCGCATACTTATTACGGTCAAGAACGCGGCCGAGCGCACCACGCTGGTGAAGGACAATAAAGTGCTCAAGAAAAAGGTTTACGGCCAGCAGATGGTGGGCTCTTCCGCTGCCCTGCAGCAGATCCGCGACATCATCGCTAAGGTGGCCCCCACCGATGCCAGGGTGCTGATCACCGGCGCCAACGGCACCGGAAAGGAGTTGGTGGCCAGGAGCCTGCATCAGCAGAGCGACCGCAGCGCAATGCCCTATGTCGAGGTCAACTGCGCGGCCATTCCTTCCGAACTCATCGAAAGCGAGCTTTTCGGCCACGAGAAGGGTTCCTTCACCTCTGCCATCAAGCAGCACAAGGGCAAGTTTGAGCAGGCTGACGGCGGCACCCTCTTCCTCGATGAAATCGGAGATATGTCCCTTGCCGCGCAGGCCAAGGTGCTCCGCGTGCTCCAGGAAAAGAAACTCTCCCGCGTGGGCTCCGACAAGGATATACAGGTGGATGTGCGCGTGATCGCGGCCACCAACAAGGACCTGCGCAAGGAAATCGAGGAGAACCGTTTCCGCGAGGACCTCTACCATCGTCTGAGCGTGATCCTGATAAAGGTTCCCAGCCTTGACGAGCGCAAGGAGGACATCCCCGAACTGGTGGAATATTTCGTCGGGCAGATTTGCTCGGAGAGCGGCAAGAGCAGCGTCTCTTTCAGCCCCGAGGCCCTGAAATGCCTGCAGGAACGCCACTGGCCAGGTAATATACGCGAGCTCCGCAACGTGGTGGAGCGTCTTCTGATTCTGGGCGGCAATCCCGTCAGTGAAAAGGACGTAAAAGATTTCGTATGATAAAGGTACCCGACATCATCATTGCCGTGGACGGATGGTCCTCGACCGGCAAGAGCACCTTCGCAAAGTTCGTTGCGAAGCGTTTCGGTTTTCTGTACCTCGATTCCGGGGCAATGTACAGGGGAGTGACCCTGCTTGCAATGGAGAAAGGTCTGATCAGTCCCGAGGGCATCGACGAGGATGGCCTCAGGAAAGAGCTGGAGGCAGGTTATGACCTGCATTTCGAGAGGCCGGACGATGGTGCTACCCAGCTTTTCAGCGGTAGCCGCAACATCGAAAAGGAAATCCGTACCATGGAAGTCTCTTCGTACGTGAGTCCTATTTCGGCGGTTGCGTTCGTGCGTAGCTGGGTGGACGAGCGTCTGCACGCCTTCAGTGCCAACGGCCGCGTGGTGATGGACGGGCGCGACATCGGTACCACGGTTTTCCCCGATGCCGAACTCAAGATATTCATGACCGCCAGCGCCGACGTGCGTGCCAAGCGCCGTTACGACGAGCTGATCCTCAAGGGCACCCCTGCCACTATGGAGGAAGTGGTGGCCAATCTCAAAGAGCGTGACTACATAGATTCTCATCGCGCCACCTCCCCCCTTCGCAGGGCGGACGATGCTTTCGAACTGGATAATTCCGAGATGACGCTTCACGAAGAGCTTGTCTGGATCCAGGGTCTCATCCAGGGAAAATTCGGAATCCTAGATTGATGACTGTCGAGATTGACAGGAATTCGGGCTTCTGCGGCGGAGTCATCCGGGCCATAGATGGCGCGGAGAAGCTTCTTGCCGAGAGTGGTCCGTTGTTTTCTCTCGGAGCTATCGTGCATAATGAGGCGGAACTGGGGCGGCTCCGGGAAAAAGGCTTGCGCACGGTGGACTCCCTGCAATCGGTGCTGGGGAACGGCAGGACCTTGTTGATCCGTGCCCACGGAGAGCCTCCCCAGACATACAGGATTGCGGAGGAAATGGGCTGGAAGGTGGTGGATTTCACCTGCCCGGTGGTGCTGAAGATACAGAAGAGCATACGCGAGGCGCGTGCCGCCAAGAAGGATGGCCAGATAGTCATTTTCGGAAAGATAGGCCACGCCGAGGTGCTGGGGCTGGTGGGCCAGGTGGATGGAGATGCGAGCGTGGTGGAGAACCTGCACCAGCTGCAGGAGGCCATAGCTTCCGGGAAGATCGACCTGAACCGCCCCGTGGATATCTTCTCGCAGACCACCAAGAGCCCCGTGGAATATGAAGGACTCTGCACCTCTCTTGCCGGCCGTATGGCCTCGCCGGGGCTTCTTACCGTGCATAATACGATCTGCCGTCAGGTCGCCTCGCGTCACGATGAACTCTCGGAATTCGCCCGCACTCACGATGTCGTGGTGTTCGTTTCGGGTAGGGAGAGTTCGAACGGAAGGGTGCTTTCCGATCTTTGCAAGAGCGTGAATCCGCGTACTTACGTGGTGGGGAATGCATCCGAACTCGACCCTTCGTGGTTCAGCCCGGACGACAATGTCGGGGTGTGCGGAGCAACTTCCACTCCCAAGTGGCTGCTGGAAGAAGTGGCCGTGCAAATCAAAAATTTGCATTAATGCGTGAGAATCGTTAATTTTGCGCGTTATACTCGTAATTAATCAATTGATTTATATATGGCAACAACAGCTGATTTCAAAAACGGCCTCTACCTGAATTTCAACGGTAAACCTTGTATGATCGTATGGTTCCAGCACGTCAAACCCGGCAAGGGCCCTGCTTTCGTCAAGACCAAACTCCGTAACCTCGAGAACGGCCGCATCCTCGAAAACACCTTCACCGCAGGTGCAAAGATTGAGACTATCAATGTCGAAAGGCGTCCCTACCAGTTCCTTTATGGCGACGAGGACGGTTTCAACTTCATGCACGAAGAGACCTACGAGCAGATCCACCTCCCTCACGATGTTGTGGAGAACTCCGATCTCATGAAGGAAGGCCAGCACGTCGAAATGATGTTCGTTGCAGACGAAGAGCGTTGCCTTACCTGCGAGCTCCCTACCTACGTGACCCTCAAGGTTACCTACGCAGAGCCTGCCGTCAAGGGTAACACCGCTTCTACTTCTGCTCTCAAGGAAGTCACCCTCGAGACCGGAGCCAAGATCATGGTTCCTCTCTTCATCAACCAGGATGACGTCATCACCGTGAACACCACCGACCGTAGCTACGGACAGCGCGTATAGTTTCCGCTCAGCCGTTGGCTCAAAATTTGCAAGGTGACAGCGCGTATGCATTCTATTATCAGAGCATTTGCAGCGCTGTCACTTTTGTGTTGTGTCGCGTTCGGGGCCAAGGCCCAGAGCGGAAACTACGACGTATTCGTCCCTATAAGCAAGTATATTACGCAGGGGAATGCCGATGCTCTTTCGGCCTGGTTCTCCGACAATCTGGATATCACGGTTCTCTCCAAAGGCGGCAATTCCAGCAAGGTCCAGGCTAAGCAGATACTGCACAGTTTCTTCAGCCTGCATACTCCCAGAGCCTTCGAAATTACCTATACTGCCGGAAGGGCAAATATGAAATACGCCTTGGGCAACCTTAATGCCGGAGGCGAGACCTACCTGGTGACCATTTTCGTGTATTGCAGCGAAAACAAGAACCAGATCCAGCAATTCAAGATCGAAAGGGTCCAGTAATATATGAAGTTCATTCTGCTAACCGTCGGCAAGACGGACGTTCCGTGGGTCCGCTCCGGGTTGGAACTCTATACCTCCCGGCTGCAGCACTATGTGAAGTTCGAGCTGAAGGAAATCCCTGAACTTAAGGGAGTTTCCGCCTTGAGCGAAGAGCAGATAAAGCAGAAGGAGGGGGCCCTGATACTGAAGGAAGCCGGAGATGCCGAGCTCTTCCTTCTCGACGAGCACGGTAAAGAGTTCCGTTCCTTGGAATTCGCCGCCCAGGTTCAGAAACTTATGAACCGTGGCGGGAAAGACATTATCTTTGTAATCGGAGGCGCTTACGGCTTCAGCCCGGAGGTGTATGCAAAGGCTTCCGGAAAGATATCCCTGAGCAAGATGACCTTCTCCCACCAGATGGTCAGGGCCATTTTTGCCGAACAGCTCTACCGTGCCTTCACGATTATTAAAGGCGAACCTTATCATCACGAATGAACAGGAACAAGATACTGGACACCGTTGCCGCCTGCCTGATGGTAGTCAGCATAGTGCTTGTGCTCCTTTCCAGCATAGGCACCTACCCGTCCAGCCGTTCCGAAGTCATTGCCAGGCGGGTAGAGAAGCTGACCAACGACAAGATCAAGGCGCTGGACCGTTATGTGGCCAGGGCATTCACGGTCCCTTCCGATGAATGGCTCACCATAAAGGATCTCCCCGAGGATATGGTCATCTACCGTTACGTGGACGATTCACTGCAGAGCTGGTGCAACCGCTTCCCGGTGATGAACGATGACCTGAATACCGGGCTTTTCTTCGATGCCCTGACCAGCCCTCGCTCCCCGATACGCTCGCCTCTGGCCTCCATAGGTAAAGATCTGTCATTCTGCAACTTGGGCCCTAAGTGGTATTTGGTGAAGGCTGTCGACAGCCTGAACGTCCGCATCATCGCCGGCCTCGAAATGTCGGATGCCAACGACCAGGAGATTCTCCCTTATTCCATACAGCCAATATCCGACAGCGAAGGCCGGGAAGTCTATGTGGACGGCGAACCCAGGTTCAAGATAATCTGCGAGTCGCCGGGAGTGGCGGTGGTGGTGAACTTCGTGATGCTCTATGTCGCCCTGGCCCTGTTCATACTTTGCGGATTCCTCTTCCTGCTGGCCAAGCCGGTGATAAGGCGCTTCTGGATTGCAACCATCCCCATAATCCCCATACTTATAGTCCTGCATCTGCTCGAACGGAACATGGGATCCGAACTCCCGATGTTCTCCCCGACCTTGTATGCGGATTCGGGATTGTTCCATTCCCTCGGGGCGCTGTTCAACTATCTCACGGCCATACTGGTGATAGTGAGTTTCCTGTACATAGTGCGCAGGGACGTGTTCCGCCGCCTAAGTACCCGTAAGTCCAAGGCCATATGGATAATAGGGCTGAGCTTCGCCGCGCTGCTCATCCTCTCCTTCACCATACTGGCCCTGCGGAGCATAGTGCTGAATTCGAACATCTCCCTCGAGCTCTACAAACCCGAGAATTTCTCGACCGTCAGCGCCCTGATAATCCTGGCCTACATAGCCTTGCTGGACTCTGTGCTGATGGTGGTGCAGATGATATCGTCGGTGTTCTCCCGTTCCATGGGACTGAGGATACTGATGGCATTCGCAGGTGCTGTCGTATTCGTTTCCATCACCGCCTGCCTGGGCCTCCGTAAGGAGCAGGCAAGCCTCGAGGTCTGGGCACGCCGCCTGGCGGTCAGCCGGGACATCTCCCTGGAAATGCGTCTGCGTTCGGTAGAGGAGAGGATTGCCACCGACCCCATCATAGCCTCGCTCTCGTCCCTTCCCAACGGCGGTGCCAGCATAGGCAGCCGCCTGGAGGAAAGCTATTTCCGGAGGATAATGAGGGATTATGACGTGACCGTCTCCCTCAAATCCGAGGATTTCCGCGTGCTGTCGGCCTCCGAGCCCATATCCCCCAATTCCCATTTCTCCTACTATGACGCCGGGAACGGCCTGGTGAACTATGTGGGAGCCTTCTTCTACAATCTCGGCAGATATGGTTACTCGCAGGTGCTCATCACGGTGGAACAGAAGACCGACTGGCGCTACAGTGGCTATGCCACCATCATAGGCCCTACCCTTCCCGGGGAGGTGCTGATTCCCAACAAATACTCCTTCGCCCGCTACGACGACGGCCGGCTGCTGACTTTCAAGGGGAACTATGCCTATTCGATCAAGATGGAGCCTTACTGGGCGGACCGCTCCGACGGTATCCAGGAGCACGGATGGGTGCATTTCGTGTACAAGGTGACCGACAGCGAGACGGTGGTCATCTCCCGGCCCAGGATCAAGGGCTATAACTATGTCATCTCCGTCATATTCATAGGCCTGCTCTGCTTTATGGTTTTCAACCTGCTGCTGATACGCCGCTCGAGCAGGAAGGCCTTCGGCCAGAACTACTTCCAGACCAGGATACGTATGATAGTGCTGGTCTCCCTGGGGCTCACGCTGGTCATCATGGCGGCCGTGAGCGTGGTGTTCGTGTACAACCGCAACGAGGTGAGCCGCAATACCCTGATGTCGGAGAAGATCAATTCCATCCAGGCGTCCCTGGCCGCCAGGATAAAGGGACAGACCTTCAACCTGGAGACACGCACCCCGGAAATGATGCACCTGCTGAATGACGTGGGCAACAATACCAACTCCGACATCACCCTATACAACCCTGCCGGAATGGTGCTGATGTCGACCGCCCCTGATGTATTCTACCAGATGCAGGTGGATCCGAGGATGGATCCCGAGGCGTATAATTCCATAGTCCGCAATACCAGCCGCTACTTCATCCACAAGGAAAAGATAGGCAATAGGACCTTCTATAGCATGTACGCCCCTCTGCTGGGCGACGACGGTTCGATAGCGGCCATCATCTGCGCTCCCTACACCGACGACAACTACGACTTCGAGACCTATGTCATCAGCCACTCCCTGACCATCATTTCGCTGTTCATATTCCTGCTGCTGGTGGCGATGTACATGGCCTCCCGCTTCCTGGAACTGATGTTCAAGCCTCTGGTGGAGATGGGTACCAAGATGGATGCCGCAGGCCTCGGCGACCTGGAATACATACATTACGAGAACAAGGACGAGATTTCCGGCCTTGTGAGCGCATACAACAGGATGGTGACGGAACTCTCCGAGAGCAGCCGCAAGCTCGCCCAGGCGGAGCGTGACAAGGCCTGGAGCGGAATGGCGAGGCAGGTCGCCCACGAAATCAAGAACCCTCTCACGCCCATGAAGCTGCAGATCCAGCGCCTGATACGCCTCAAGGCCAAGGGAGATGAAAGCTGGCAGGACAAGTTCGACGAGATAAGCTCCGTGCTGCTCGACCATATAGACATTCTTTCCGAGACTGCCAACGAGTTCTCCACCTTCGCCAAGCTCTATACCCAGGAGCCGGACCAGATTAATCTCTCCGCCCTGCTGCAGGAAGAGATTTCCATCTTCGACAACAGAGGGGACATAAAGTTCGAATTCATAGGCCTGCAGGATGTCTTCGTGCTAGGCCCTAAGCCCCAGCTTACCCGCGTGTTCGTGAACCTGATAAACAACTCCGTCCAGGCCCTCACCGAGCGTGGCAGCAAGGGGGGAATAGTGCGCGTGAGTCTCCGCAACTCCATACGGGAAGGCTTCTACGACATAGTGTTCGAGGACAACGGTCCCGGCGTGGCTAAGGAGAACGAAGACAGGCTCTTCACGCCGAACTTCACCACCAAGAACGGTGGCAGCGGCCTCGGGCTTGCCATCTCCCGGAGCGTGCTCGAACGTTGCGGCGCATCCATCTCCTATGCCCGTTCATTTGCCCTGGGAGGCGCCTGTTTCACGATTCTGTATCCTAAAGGATAATTTTTGCGGAAGCCTGCTCGGTTTCTCCGCAGATTTCGTTATCTTTGTGCTATGAAGATAACGGATGCAAAGTTCGCCGGCAGCTGCACCAGGGTTTCGTCCAAACCCGGTCGGAAGTTGCCCGAATTTGCTTTCATCGGGAGGTCGAACGTGGGCAAGAGCTCGCTTATCAATATGCTCACGGGTAACGGACGTCTGGCAATGACATCCTCCACCCCGGGCAAGACAAAGCTCATAAATCACTTCCTGATCAATGACAGCTGGTATCTGGTCGATCTTCCCGGTTACGGGTATGCCCGTATGGGGCACGGCTCCCGCGACGAACTGCAGAAGATAATTAGCGACTACATCCTCTCTTCCGAAGAACTTGTATGCCTTTTCGTGCTGGTGGATTCCCGCCACGACATAATGCGATCGGATCTTGATTTCCTGGCCGGTCTCGGGGAGAACGGAGTGCCGTTCGCGATTATCTTCACCAAGTGCGACAAGCAGAGCGCGACGGCTACCGCCGCGCAGATCGAAAAGGACAAGGCCCTGCTCCTCCAGGATTGGGAGGAACTGCCGCCTATGTTCACTAGCTCTTCGGCCAAGAAGACCGGCAGGGAGCAGATACTGGATTACATTGAATCCTTATTGTCAGACAAATAACATATGCAACACGAACACAGAATGTTGGTTTTCAGCTGCAAGGCCTCAGAGGCTTTTGCACAGGAAGTCGTAAAGTATCTTCAGGAAACGGGCGGAGCCGATGGCGAGCACATCGAGCTCGGATCCCTCGAAGTCGACAAATTCAGCGACGGAGAGTTTCAGCCTTCTTACCGTGACAGCGTTCGCGGAGCGACGGTGTTCCTTATCCAGAGCACCTTCCCCCCTGCAGACAACCTGATGGAGCTTCTGCTCTGCATCGACGCAGCCAAGCGTGCTTCCGCCGACAAGGTCATCGCCGTGATCCCTTATTTCGGCTGGGCCCGCCAGGACCGCAAGGACCGTCCCCGCGTCAGCATCGGAGCCAAGCTTGTCGCCAACCTGCTGCGAGCCGCAGGTGCCGACCGCATTATGACCTGCGACCTCCACGCCGACCAGATCCAGGGCTTCTTCGACATCCCCGTGGACCACATCTACGCCAGCGGCGTGTTCGTGAAGGCCATCTCCGAATCCATGAAATTCAAGGACCTGGCCATCGCTGCTCCCGATATGGGCGGTGCAAAGCGCGCCAACGCCTATTCCAAGTTCTTCAGCCAGCGCAGGGACTGCCCCGTCATCATCTGCCACAAGACCCGCGAGCGTGCCAACGTGGTATCCGAGATCAAGGCCATAGGCGAGGTGGAAGGCAAGGACGTAGTCATAGTGGATGATATGATCGATACCGCCGGTACCCTCTGCAAGGCTGCCGACGTGCTCAAGAAGCTGGGCGCCAAGAGCGTACGCGCCTGCGCCAGCCACGGAGTGCTCTCCGGAAACGCCATACAGCGCATCGAGGATTCCGCACTGGACGAGGTGTTCATCACCGACACCATCCCTCATCCCGAGCTGGATCCCGAAGGGAAGATAACCGTGCTGTCCATAGCCCCCGTATTTGCCAACATAATGCGCAGGGTCTATATGTACGAGCCGGTCAGCCCCGAATTCGAAATCAAGTAATATGAAAGTTTTTCTTGCTGCCGTCCTGCTGGTAGGAATCTGCGTGGTCCTTCTCAGCGTGGGAATCCTTCTGAAACGCGGGTTCCCCCAGTACGACGTCGGCAGCAACGAGAAACTCAAAGCCCGCGGAATCACCTGCTACAAGGACGAGGACGCGAAGCTTCACAAACCAAAGGTCTGCTCCGGCAACTATTCGGACGCCTGTGCAGATTGTTCACTTTATAATGTCACCTCCGGCCCCGACCGGAGGTCCAATGATTAAGAGCAATGAACGGATTAGTAGCAATAGTAGGCCGGCCCAATGTCGGCAAATCCACACTCTTCAACCGCCTGGTAGGAATGCGCCAGGCTATTGTCGACGATACTGCGGGTGTCACCCGTGACCGCCATTATGGCAAGAGCGACTGGAACGGACGCGAATTTTCCGTAGTGGACACCGGAGGCTACACCTCCAACTCGGACGATGTGTTCGAGGCCGCTATCCGCACCCAGGTGCAGATAGCCATAGACGAGGCCGACGTGGTGCTCTTCATGGTCGAGGCTGCCACCGGCATAACCGACTACGATGCCGAAATCGCCGACGTGCTGCGCCGTTCGCGCAAGCCTGTCATACTCTGCGTCAATAAAGTGGACTCCGGCGAAAAGATGTATGACGCATTCGACTTCTATGGCCTCGGCCTGGGAGAGGTGTACAGCATCTCGGCAGCCAACGGCAGCGGCACCGGCGACCTGCTGGACGCCGTGGTAAAGGCTCTGCCCGAGGAGGTGGAGAGGGAAGATCCCTATGCCGGACTGCCCAGGATCGCCATCGTGGGCAAGCCTAACGTGGGCAAATCTTCCATCACCAACGCCCTGCTGGGCG
>JAEEGI010002031.1_pt1 | contig 50179 bp, 45 predicted proteins | sample 8958751 | NCBI WGS metagenome assembly JAEEGI01 (sample SAMN16246545, study PRJNA631951) | gut metagenome | biome: gut microbiome; feature: rumen; material: KS-attached | host: Bos | place: Iran: Karaj | collected 2018-10
CCAGAGTCGTTGCTGGAGTATCATGAGCCTGATGCAAAAGATGAAGCAAGAATGAATCGTGTTAAGAAAATTGAGCTTCCTGATATTGAAGGAATTGATTGGGATTATGCATTGTTGCATTTCCCTGATACAAACATGGTATTTCAGACGGCGGTGGATTTTTATGATTCGATAATGTTTGAAAGGGATGAGATACTTAGGTATTATAAAGATATAGACAGTGGAAACACTCTTGAAGATTATCGTATAAAAGTTCACGCAGTTAAAAGCATGGCCAATACAATTGGCGCTACAGCCTTAGGCGGACTTGCAAAGACTTGTGAGTTTGCAGCTAAGGACAATAATATCGATAGAATTAAAGCTATTACACCAATTCTTATTGAAGAGTTGGAAATAATGCATGACAGGCTGAAGGTGCTTTCATCGGATGTTGAAAAGCCGAAGCTTGAGGATATTGATGAACTGTTTGCTTTGCTTGAAATGTTGAAGATGTCAATTATGACACATGACTCAGAGCAGGCTGACAATATTATGAAACAGATTATGTCATATTCTTATGAAGAAGATAAACAGATTAAATTAGAGCAACTAAATCTTCGTATTATGAATCTCGAAGAAGATGAGGCACTTGCAGATATTGAAGAGCTACAGAGCTAGTTAAGGAGAATACAAAATGCGTAAAATACTTATAGTAGGAGATTTCAGTAACGAATCTCCATCAGATGTAAATTCATTCCTTGCACAACATTTTCATACACAGTTATGTACTAGTAGTGCAAAAATAGTTAAGAGCATGTTGAAGTTGTACGCTCCTGATTTAGTTTTGATGGACATTGATGACTTTGAAACACATCAGGAAGATATTTTTGAATCGATTCGTGAGTACAACGAACAGCTTCCTGTCATAACATTCGGGCGAGAGCTTAAGAAACAAATGTTTATTTCATACTATTATTCAGGACAGTGCAAGCATATTCCGCAGCCAGGCCGTGAAGAGATTATAAAAGAAATTTGCAAGGCTTTTAGTATGAATGCAGATGCTATTTTGAATGCTGTAGTAGAAACTGAGAAGCGTCACATCATTGTTGTAGATGACAATCCAGTACTTCTTAGAAATATGAGAAATATGCTTCAGGATAAGTATCGAGTTACTCTTGCAACATCTGCGGCTCAGTGTATGAAAGCTATGGGACAGGATAGACCGGACTTAATCATTCTTGATTATGAAATGCCAGTTGTAGATGGTAAGCAGACTCTTGAAATGATTAGAGCAGAGGATGATTACAAAAATGTTCCAGTAATTTTCCTTACAGGAATTGCAGATAAGGAGCATGTAGATGCTGTACTTGATCTGAAGCCAGCAGGCTATTTTGTAAAGCCTCCAATGCAAACAAAAATCATAAATGCGATAGAAAATATTTTCTTAAAACAATCTGAATCGTAAGCTTAGCGCCCTTCGGGGCGCTTTTTTTGGCACAAAATGTTCACTTGATGACGTTGAATTTTCAACATTTATACACAAATATAGATTAAAATATAGACAATTATCAGACAATACGGAGGGGATAGTATGAGTTTTAAGAAAATCGGAACCAAGATGCTGGTAATGATTTTGCCAATACTTGTTATTGCTCAGATAGTATTGACCATTATGTCGGCAACATCAAGTGATGCTCTTGTAGATACAAAAACTCAAGAGTCTATGAGTGCAGAATTGCGAGCTAATAGTTCTGAGGTAAGTGGGTATCTGCAGGGGGTTGAAACATTAGCGGATTCAATCGCTATCAGTGTAGCATCATCCTATACATACACATCATGGGATGCATATGAGAAGATGCTTCAGGATATGATAGCAACAAATGATATCGTTTTAGGATCTGGATTATGGTTTGAGCCTTATGCATACGATCCTGAACAGCAATACTATGGTCCATATGTATATAAGGATGGTGACAAATCAGTTACTACATGGGAATATAGCAATTCCACATATGACTATTTCGTTCAGGAATACTATACAAATGCAATGGCAAGCGATGGCCCAGTTATAACAGATCCATATTATGATCCGACATCTGGAACAGTAATGTCCTCATGTTCTACCCCTATTGTTGTAAATGGCACAAAGATTGGTTGCGTTACAGTAGATATTGAACTATCTGCAATCACTGAAATTATCAGTAATGTAACAGTAGGAAAAACAGGTGTAGGTATTCTTACAGCTGCAGATGGATTACTTATTGCTGGATATGATGATGAAAAAGTTCAATCAGGAGCATATTTAACAGAAGATGATAATGCATCCGTCGTTTCCATGATGAGTACAGTACTTGCTGAAGACGAGGGAATCACTGGATATACCGCAGGAAAGACTGATTACAAAGTATACTTTGATACTATTGATTTGACAGGATGGAAGCTTATGGTTTCCATTGATGCATATGAGTTAAAGCAGCCAATATACCTGTTAATCAATCGTCTTATAATCGTATGTATTGTAGCTTTAGTAGTAGCTATAGTTATTATTGTTATGGGCATCGGTGGCGTAGCAAAGACAATCAGAAAGGTTCAGAATTTTGCTACAGAGCTTGCGGAAGGCGATTTTACAATTGAGAAGCTTTCTGTAAAAGGTAAGGATGAGCTTGCTGTGATGTCAACGTCATTGAATGATATGTACGGAAATAACAAGGGTGTTATTCAAAGCATTTCAGACTATTCAGTGGATATTAACGAGGCAAGTAATAATCTTAAATCTTCTGCAAATGAGCTGAAGATTGAGTTCGATAAGATTGTAGATATTATGACAGCTGTAAACGAGGATATGATGAATTCCTCAGCTGCAACGCAGCAGCTTTCAGCATCTGTTGAGCAGGTTGCTATGTCTACAGACAGCTTAAATGATGAGACTAAAGGTAGCTTGGATCTTGCTATTGATATTCAGAAGAGAGCTACAGAAATCGGTAAGAACAGCCAGGAGGCCTTCGATAAATCTCAAACCTTGCAGTCTAGCTTCGAGACTAAGCTGGAGGACAGTATTGCACAGTCTAAGGTTGTTGAAAACATTGGTGAGATGGCAAGTGTAATTGCAGACATTGCAGATCAGATTACATTGCTTTCTCTTAATGCATCAATCGAGGCAGCACGCGCAGGCGAGCAAGGAAAAGGCTTCGCAGTTGTTGCAACTGAAATTGGAAAGCTTGCAGGTCAGACAACAGATTCTGTAGAAAAGATTCAGGAAACTATTTCTGGTATACAGGATGCCTTTGAAGGTCTTGCTACTAACGCTAAATCCCTTCTTGACTATGTTTCAAATACAGTAACACCAGATTATAAAAACTTTGTAGGTGTTGCTGAAAGATACGGTCAGGATGCAGAATCAATTAAAGAAACATCTGAAAAGCTGTCGAACATGACAGATTCAATTCAGGAGATTATGAACGAAGTAAAATCTGCAATTCAAAATATTGCAGAGGCTACGCAGAATACAGCTGCAAACAGTGGCGAAGTAATGGATTCTGTTTCCGAGCTATCTGAGACAGTAACTGAGATTAACGGAATGTCAGATAAGCAGAATGGCATAGCACAGGATTTAACAAGAGTTGTAAGCCAGTTCAGATTAGATACATAGACTGCGGAATAATCCGAATAATACAAAATTTTGATAAGGGGTGGGGCCATTTATGTAATCATAGGTGACCTCACTTTTTTATGCATATTTTAGAAAATAATAGTCTAGACAGATAATTTTAATTATGGAATAATCGAATTAATTACGACGAGGTCTAGATATTATGAGTAAGAAAGTTATATTTTTTGATATTGATGGTACACTCATCAATTTTGGCGGGGAATTTCCAGAATCCGCCAAAGAGGCTTTAAGATTGGCTAAGGCAAATGGCCACAAGATTATTTTATGTACTGGCAGAAGCATCTGCCAAATTGAAGAAAGACTATTAGAATTTGGATTTGACGGATTCGTATCTGCAGCTGGAGCAAATGTCACATACGGTGGAAAAGAAATTTTTGCAAACCATATGACGGAGGCCCAGCTATCTAAACTTCTTGATTTTATGAAATCTCAAGAAATGATTTACATGCTTCAATGCACCGACAAGGTGGTTGGTACATCTGAGTGCTTTGAGGCGATGCATGAGAATTTTAAGGAACGTCTAAAGGGGCAGGTCCCAAAGAATATTTCACAGATTTTCGAGCATGAATATGTAGATGACAATTTAATAAATAATTCAGCGAAGTATGAAAATGCTGAGAAAATATGCTATTACAAAGCTGGATTATCGCTTGGGCAGATAAGAGAGATGCTTGGGGAAGATTACTACATTACTGCCATGAGCTTTAAAAATGAAAACGAGTCCTCTGGTGAAATAGCAGTTGGTGGAATCACAAAGGCTGTGGGAATGGAAAAGCTTGTTGAATACTTAGGTATCACAAGAGAAGACACAGTTGCATTTGGTGATGGGCCAAACGATTTTGAAATGATTGAATATGCTGGCATTGGGGTTGCCATGGGAAACGCTTCAGATGATTTAAAGGCGATAGCGGATTTCGTCACAACTAATATCACTGAAGACGGAATATATAATGGGATGAAGGAATTAAAATTAATCTAGGTGGGGTATGAAGAAAAATCGCGATATTGTTTATGAATATCTTTGGAAAGAGAGCATAGCTACAGGGAAAACAAGTTGGAAAACCGATGAGGTAGCAGAAGCTTTAAATATGCAAAGAACAAATGTAAGCACACTTTTAAATGAGCTTACAACGGAAGGTTTGCTGATAAAGTCAAAAACGAGACCAGTTTTATACAAGGTGGCATCACGTACACCGGATACTGTTGAAAGAAAGCCTTTTGAAGAGCTGGTGGGATTTGATGGCAGCTTGAAAAAGGCGGTTGATGATGTAAAAAAGGCTTTGATGTATCCAGCTGACTCTTTGAATATTCAGGTGGTTACTGATGCAGGCAGTGGCTCAACTGCATTTTGCAATGATATTTATTACTACGGTTTGATGATGGGAAAGTTTGGCAAGAACAGTCCATTTATTTATGTTAATTGTAGACATTTCAATAAGAATCGTAGTGCATTAAATGACGTGATTTTTGGTGATGAAAGTGGAATAGAAAAATCAGCATTCTATCAAGCAATGGGTGGAGTGCTGTTCATCGACCATATTGAGCTTTTAGAACCGGAACAATATAGCCGAATATCAGGATTCCTTGAAACAGGAAGAATCGATAGTTCGGTGGATAAAAGAACGGAATATATAAAGAATCTTGTATTTGTATTTACCATGACATCCTGGGATGATGAACAGGTTGACTGGAGAAATACTGTTTCTATACCATTACCACGGCTTAATGACAGACCAATGAAGGAGATTTTTAAGCTTATTAAAAACTTCTTTGAAAAGGAAGCTGAAAACTCAGGATGCCAGATTAAGGTAGACGTGGATGCCATGAGGATATTGATGAATGTGGAATACCCTCATGGAATAAAAACGATGGTAAATGGAATAAAAAGTGCCTGTGCTAATGCATACATAAAGCTTTTGGACGAAGAAGGAAAGACGATGTATGTAACAGGACAGGATTTACCAGAAGATGTCCAGGCTAATTTCAGACCAATAGGAGCCATTGGTGCTCAAATCGATAGTATTATTGGTACTGCAAACTATTTTTCTTTTGGAGATAAGTCTAGCGATGAAGGTGAAATAGAGGCCACCGAAGTTTACGGTCAGTTAAAGAATCAGTATCAGGGAATGATAGACAAGGGAATATCAGCTGATGCAATCAAAAAGGTTATTGGCTCATATCTGGATAACATATGCTTTGATATGCCTAAAAATCTGATTTCAGGCTCAAACATAAATATAGGCCAGCTGGCTCAGATTGTTGATACAAATGTAATAAACTATGTCAGTCTATTTGCTGAAAGATACAAGCATGACTATGGAAAAGAGCTGTCTGATAGCATGTTTTGCGGTCTTTGCTTGCATATTAATAGCATTCTGAAAAAGGATAAAATCAGTCCAAAGAGAATTGATGATGATCAGGTTAGAGCGATTATCACTCATTATCCTAAAGAATATGCAACTATGTTGGATTTTACTCATGTTTTGTATGAGCGATTCTTCTTAAAGTTTTCAATAGAGGAAGTGGCTATCCTTACAATGTATCTGATAGATACCAAAGAATCTGATGATAGTCCGGTATTGCTTTATGCTATGCACGGAAAAGGGGTGGCTTCTGGTTTGGCGGAGGTTGCCAACACAACTACAAAGGAAAATAATGCATTTGCCTTGGAACTTGATGTCAATGAAGATACCGCTGCAACTAACTTAGCTTTGGAACAGAGGATTAAAGAAGTGAATCAAGGTGGTGGAGTGGTTGTAATTTACGACTCGTCTTCCATGGAGGTAATGTTAGATAGCATAGCAGAGCGTTGTAATATAAAAATACGTGGTATGAATATACCGATTACAACCATCGGAGTGGTGGCCTCACGAAATTGCAAAAAAGAAAATGATATTGATAAGGCATATCATGGAATCAGAAAATCCATGAATCATATGTACTACGAATATAAACGTCCAATGGCAATCGTAACCTTATGTCATACATCTGAAGGTGGGGCTGAGCAGCTAAAGAATTACATCAGCAGATATTCAAAGCTTGAAATGCCGATATTTGCCCTTTCAATGGGTAATAAAGATAAGCTTATAAAAGAGGTTATCGAAATTAAGAAAAGCTACAGAATACATGCCTTTGTAGGTACATTTGATCCTGAGATTTTTGGTATTCCATTTATATCTATTGCAGATGTGTTTGAATGCAGCAAGGAAGATTTGGACCATGTGTTGATGTTTGAAACAGTTCAAAGAAAATATATGGGCTATGAAAAAGTAATTGATAATTATGGCAGAGAAGCAAAATATCTTACTGCTGAAAAGCTTCGTAAATACGTACCGGATACAGTTGAAAAGCTGGCTGTGGCTTATGATTTGGATGCTGATGAGCGAGTAGGATTGTGTGCGCACATTGTCTATATGCTGGATGTTCTTAGCTCGCCAAACTATAAAATCAAGGGAATAAACAATTCAAAGTATTTTGCAGATAACCCTACGGACTATAAGGTAATATCTAATTATCTAAAAGCGCTGGAAAAGAACTTCCATGTGATAATTAGCGATGAAGAGGTGGCGACCTTAATGCGCATTCTGAAAAAAGAAAGATAAAACTAAAAAAGAGTGGAACCAATAATGATATGGTATCCACTCTTTTTCAGTGCGAAAAATTAGTTTGCTCTAGCTTTCAATACGGCCCTTTCAACGTCGTAAAGAGAGTTAGACATGCGAGAGAGATATAAGGCTTCACCGAGCTTGGCAAAGAACCCTTTGCTTTCGGCTTGGAAATTGTTTAAATTAACTTGCTCATAATCTACATGGATATTATCGTCTTTCGGAGTAATCAGATAACTCATCCTATATGAATCAGTCAATGAAGAAGCAGTCGCTTCGTAAAATTCCCCTTTTTTGTACTTGTTGATAAGTAATTCGACCTTATTGATATCGGTATCACGATTCTGAATAATGCGAAAACCTTCCTGAATATCTGAATTGGTATAGGCCTCCTGCTCCTCATCCAAATTATCGTTAGCGATTTTCAGTAGCTGGTTTTCCAGGTAGTCAAAGAACTCATCTGTTGTAATAGTAAGTGTTCTTGATATCTTCATAGGGGCATATTAGCACAGTAATTTTATACAAACAAGGTCACTAAAATCCGGATTTTTTAGACAGAATTTATACAAAAACGGAATAAGTACAGAAGAATTTATACACAAATAAAATAAGGCAAAAAAACTATACACAAACCATAGAACATAGCTAGTGTATAAAAAATAAAGTATGTTCAAAATGTGAATTTATACACTCGGAAAAGAAAGATTGTGCATTATGCACTAAACAAATATAACGAAAATATTGATATATTGACACTATTGCACAAAGAATGTAAAGTAGTCACATAACAACTAGCAAGGAGGGTTTTAGCTATGGCAGAGGTTCAAGAGCCTATCGATGGCGAGATGATTGCTATGGGAATAATTGCCAGTGCAGGTGATGCTCGTTCATATGCTTTCGCAGCACTTGAGGAAGCAAAGAAAGGGAATTACGAGGAAGCAGATAAGCTGTTAGAAAAATGCAAGGAAGCTGGTGTTGGGGCACACCAGAGTCAGATGGATTTACTTACAGCTCAGGCAAATGGCAATGCTCCTGAAATGGATGTGCTTTTAGTACACGCTCAGGATCATTTCATGACAAGCATGTTAGCAGAAGAGTTAATCAGGGAAATAATCCAGCTCTATAAAAGACTGGACGAAAAATAAAACTTAAGGGTTTAAGAAAAGGAGAGGTAAAACTATGAAAATCTTATTAGTATGTGCAGGTGGAATGTCAACAGGTCTTCTTATGAAGAAGATGAAAGAGTATTGGGAGCAGCAAGGAGAGGAACTTACAATCGATGCTGTTGGTTTGGCTGAATATAAGGATGTATTCCAGAATTATGAATGCGTTCTTGTAGGACCACAGGTTAGATATAAGTTAGAGGATATCAAGAAAGATACAGGTCTTCCAGCAGACGTTGTAAATTCACTTGATTATGCAGTTGCTAACTGTCCAAATATTATGAAGCAAGTAAAGGGTATGCTGGCTTCTTAATATAAAACTATTTACATATCTAGAAGGAGAAAAATTTTATGGAAGGTATTTTTAACTCAAAGGGCATGATTGCCTTGCAGGAATTTGGGCAGAAATTGGGACAGAACAAATTCCTTAGCTCTTTACAGGCAGCAATGATGGGTTCAATGTCACTCATCATGACTGGTTCGGTATTTCAGATTATATGTGCAGTATTGTCGATGCTTGGGGTATCATCAGACTCAACAATCTACACAATACTCTATCAGCCATATAATTTTACAATGGGTTTGGTAGCTCTTTGGATTACAGGTATGATCGCATTCAATTACGCAAAAACAAGAGGTGTTAAATCTCCACTTCTTTCAACAATTGAAGCATCAGCAGTATTTGCAATGGTAGCTTGCTTTGATCTTACACAGGGCTCTTCAATTGCAAATCTTTCAGTCACATATCTTGGTTCACAGGGAATGTTCCTTGGATTCGTAGTTGCATTCTGCTGTGTAAATGTTGATTACTTCTGCCAGAAGAATCACGTACAGATCAAGATGCCTGATGTTTGCCCACCATCGCTTGTAAACGCTATGGCTGCAATCATTCCATCGTTCTTCAACGCAACAATTTGGCTTGGCATTTCAGCAATTGTTATCTCTGCAACAGGCGGAGCATACAACCTTGCATCAGGATTTATGGCTGTTCTTTCAGCTCCTCTTGCAGCACTTACATCAACAGCTGGTATCTTTGTACTTTGTGCATTTGCTTGCTTTATGTGGTGCTTCGGTATTCACGGAACAATGCTTATGATTTCAGTTCTTATGGCTCCAATCATTATGGCAACATCTGAGAATGCAGCTGCTTATGAGGCAGTAATTGCAGCAGGCGGAACAGTAGCAGAGGCACAGGCAGCTCTTACATTCTATCCAGTTGCACTCTTTGCTTGCATCGCAATTTGTGGTGGTACTGGTAACACTCTTCCACTTTGCTTGTTCGGACTTAAAGCAAAGTCAGAGCAGATTCGTGCCGTATCAAAGGTTGGTGTTGTTCCTGGATGGTTCGGTATCAACGAGCCTGTAACATTCGGTATGCCAGTAATGTACAATCCAATCCTTTGCATTCCATACATCTTAAACTGCTTAGTAATCATGGTACTTACATACTTTGCATACAAGTTTGGATTCTTAAGACCAGCACATGTATACATCGGTGCATTGATGCCTATGGGCTTTGCACAGTTCCTTGGAACATTCCGTTGGCAGAATGCTCTTTGGGATTACCTTATGATTATCCCTGCAGGCCTTGTTTGGTATCCATTCTTCAAGGTATATGACAATCAGCTTGCAGCTAAGGAAGCAGAAGCTAAGGCAGCAGAAAATCAGTAAAGCTATTGAACTGCCGTTGAATAAATATCAATGGCAGTTCTCTTTTTAGGAGGAGACATGAGTAAATTTCCAAAAGGTTTTTTATGGGGAGGCGCTACAGCAGCCAATCAGTATGAAGGAGGCTACCTTGAGGGGGGCAAGGGCCTTAATACATCTGATGTTATGACAGCAGGAAGTCACACTGTTCCACGTAGAATTACATGGAAAAATGAAAAGACAGGTGAGACAGGTTACACAGGAATGGGTTTTGGAAGTGATATGACATTTCCAGAGGGAGCTGTTCCAGCAGTACTAGAAAATACATATTATCCTAGTCATGTTGCGACAGATTTCTACCATCATTTTAAGGAAGATATTGCATATATGGGGGAGATGGGATTTAAAACATTTCGTCTTTCTATGAACTGGGCTCGAATCTTTCCAAATGGAGATGATGACCAGGCAAATGAGGAAGGTCTCAAGTTTTATGATGAGGTTTTCGACGAGTGTAAAAAATATGGTATCGAGCCACTAGTTACACTATCACATTATGAAACCCCACTTCAGCTTCTTATAAACTATGGGGGCTGGAAAAATAGAAAGCTTATAGGCTTTTTTGAAAAATACGCAAAAACAGTATTTGAAAGATATAAAGGTAAAGTTAAGTATTACCTTACATTTAATGAAATTAACATTATGGACATGGCTCCATACATGGGCGGTGGAATGATGGATAATTCTGACCAGGCAAAAGCCCAAGGTGCACACAATCAATTTGTTGCCAGTGCTCTTGCTGTAAAAGCAGCTCATGAAATTGATCCAGAAATTAAGGTGGGACAGATGCTTGCATATGCACCACTTTATCCATACACATGTGATCCAGCTGATCAGATTCTTCAGCTTGAAATGTCACAGCACACATTATTCTATTCTGATGTACAGACTGGAGGATTTTATCCAGAGTACAGACTGAAGGAATATGAAAGAAAAGGAATAGTATTAGATGATACTCCAGAGGATTATGAGTTAATCAAAAACTATTCATCAGATTTCCTTAGCTTCTCATGCTATGGTGGGCACACACTCACAACGCATAAAGATGTGGAAGGCTCGGGCGGCAACTTCTTTATGGGAGTTAAGAATCCATACATGGAGACAAATGCATGGGGATGGGCAACTGATCCAGCTTGCTTAAGACTTGCATGTAACACACTTTATTACCGCTACCGCAAACCAATTTGGATTGTAGAAAATGGTATAGGCTGGAGTGATGTAAAGGAAGCCGATGGAAGTGTTCACGATGATTATCGTATTGATTACTTGAGAAAGAACATTAAATCTATGTCAGATGCAATCAATTTAGATGGTGTAGATTTGATGGGATACACAATGTGGGGATGCATTGATTTAGTATCTGCAGGCACAGGTGAGATGAAAAAACGCTACGGCTTCGTGTATGTAGATATGGATGATGAAGGAAATGGTACACTAGAGCGTTCTAAGAAGGACAGCTTTGAGTGGTACAAAAAAGTAATTGCCTCAGATGGCGAAGATTTAGATTAAAGGGGAAGAGAAAATGGTAAGTTTCAATTATACAATCACAGATGAAGTAGGAATTCATGCAAGACCAGCTAGCCTTTTGGTTACAGAGGCAAAGAGCCATGCAGATAAAATCACAATAGTTAAAGGCGAAAAGAGCGCCGATGCAAAGAAGCTAATGGGATTATTGTCACTTGGTGCAAAGCAAGGGGAGGAAGTTACTGTACAGGTTGAGGGAGAGACAGAGGCTGACACCTTGGTTAAGCTTGAAGAATATTTCAAAAACAATTTGTAGGAAGTAATGATTATGAAAAAACTCACTGGAAAGAAAGTCTTCAATGGTGTTGCCATTGGAAAGATATATTTTTACGCAAAAAAAGAAAATATAGTAACAAGAACAAAAATCACAGATACAGATGCAGAGTGGCAAAGATATTTGGATGCAAGGGAAGAGGCAATTTCCCAGCTTACTGCTTTGTACGAGAAAACAAAAAAGATTGCATCAGAGGAAGAAGCTGAAATTTTCAATGTTCATATCATGATGCTTGAGGACGAGTTTAGCGATTCAATTGAGAACATGATAAAAACTCAAAACGTAAATGCGGAGTATGCGACAGCTCAGACTGGTGATAACTTTGCAGATATGTTTGCAAATATGGATGATGATTATTTCAAGGCGAGAGCTGCAGATGTAAAAGATATTGCAGAGCGAGTAATCTCAATTCTGCTTGGAAATCAAACTGGTGAGACAAACTTTGATGAACCAGTAATTGTTGTTGCAGAGGATTTATCTCCAAGCGAAACGGTTCAGATGGACAAGGACAAAATTCTAGCTTTTGTAACAAAGCTTGGATCTGAAAATTCTCATACAGCTATTCTTGCAAGAACAATGGGAATACCAGCACTAGTAGGCGCTGCAGATGTATCTGAAGACGTGAATGGAAAAGAGGCAATAGTTGATGGTACTGAAGGCTTAATGATTGTTGAACCGGATAAGGAGACATTGGAAAACTACGAAAAGGTTCGCGAGCAGAACAGACGTCAGAAGGAATTGCTTAAAGAGCTGAGGAATAAAGACACTGTTACTAAGAGTGGCAGAAAAGTAAATCTGTATGCAAACATTGGTAGTATCGGTGATTTAAATTCTGTTCTTGTAAATGGTGCAGAAGGTATTGGGCTTTTCAGAAGTGAGTTTATATATTTGAAATCAGACAGCTATCCTACAGAGGAAGAGCAGTTTAAAATCTATCGTCAGGTAGCAGAAACAATGGCCGGTAAAAAGGTCATAATCCGAACACTAGACATTGGTGCAGACAAGCAGGTAGATTATTTTGATTTAGGACATGAAGATAATCCGGCTCTTGGCTTTAGAGCTATAAGAATTTGTTTGGAACGCCCAGATGTTTTCAAGACTCAGCTTAGAGCTTTATACCGAGCAAGCTACTATGGAAATATCTCGATTATGTTTCCGATGATTATTTCAGTTGATGAAGTAAAGCGTATCAAAGAAATAGTAGCAGAGGTAAAACGTGAACTAGATGAAGATGGCATTCAGTATAAGGATGTAGAGTTAGGTGTAATGATTGAAACACCAGCAGCTGTAATGATGAGTGAGGAAATTGGAAAAGAAGTTGATTTCTTCTCTATAGGAACCAATGACTTAACTCAGTATACACTTGCCATTGACAGACAGAATCAGCGCTTGGAAAACTTCTATGATCCACATCATCCAGCAATTTTGAAGATGTTGAAAATGATTGTGGATAATGGGCATAAGAGTGATTGTTGGGTTGGCATTTGTGGAGAACTAGGTGCTGACCTGGAACTTACAAAAACTTTTGTTGAAATGGGATTTGACGAATTATCAGTCAGCCCAGCAATGGTACTTCCAGTTAGGGAAGCAATTAGAAATATGGATTAATACTTGGAGGATTTAAATATGTCATTTCCAAAAGACTTTTTATGGGGCGGTGCGGTAGCAGCAAACCAGTGGGAAGGCGCCTGGGATGTAGATGGAAGAGGCCCAGCAAAGACAGATGTTACCACTGGCGGTACAGTAAACACACCTAGATATATCACATACATCGACAAGGACGGAAATCCTGGAAAGGTTATGCAATTTGGCAAGCTTCCAGAAGGAGCAAAATTTGCAGTCCTTGATGATTATCACTATCCAAACCACAATGCAGTTGATGGATACCATCACTACAAAGAGGATGTTGCTCTTATGGCAGAAATGGGATTTAAGCAGTTTAGAACTTCCATTTCATGGTCAAGACTGTATCCTACAGGCTTGGAAAAAGAGCCAAATAAAGAAGGTGTAGAATTCTACAAAAACCTATTTACAGAGTTGAAGACTCATGGAATTGAACCACTTGTTACATTATGGCATTTTGATACACCTTTATATATTGAACAAAACTTAGGTGACTGGAAAAACCGTGATACAATCGAGCTATTTGTTCGCTACGTAACCACATGCTTTACTGAGTTCAAAGGCTTAGTTCACAACTGGCTTACATTCAACGAGATTAACAATACCATCCAGTTCCTTGATATGATGGGCAACCCATCTGACAAGGATTTCCAGGATTCATATCAGCATTTACACTATCAGTTTGTTGCATCTGCAAAAGCAGTTCAGATAGGGCATGCCATTGATCCAACAAACAGAATTGGCTGCATGATTTGTGGTATCACATGGTATCCAGCAACATGCGACCCTAACGACATACTTGCAAATCGTCATGCATGGGAGAGAAATATATTTTACTGTGGAGACGTTCAATGCAAAGGCGAGTATGGCACATATGCAAAGCGTCTCTGGAAAGAGCACAATGTAAATCTTGATATCACAGAAGAAGACTTAGCAGACCTAAAGAGAGGCACAGTAGACATGTACACATTCTCTTACTACATGTCTCAGCTTGTAACCACTCACGAGGTAAAGGAAAAGGTAGGCGGCAACTTCTCAGCAGGAGCTAAAAATGAGTATCTTCAGTACAGTGATTGGGGTTGGGCTACTGACGCTACAGGCTTACAGTACTACCTTGAGACAATCTACGACAGATATCAGATTCCACTCATGGTTGTAGAAAACGGCCTTGGCGCATACGATACCGTAGAAGCAGACGGCAGCATCCACGATGACTACCGAATCGACTACTATCGTCCACATATCCAGGCAATGTCAAACGCCATCGACAACGGCGTAGACCTAATCGGATACACAACCTGGGGCTGCATCGACGTAGTATCTGCCGGCACAGGCGAAATGCGCAAGCGCTACGGATTCATCTACGTGGACATGGACGATGAAGGCAACGGCACCATGGCCCGCAGCCGCAAAGACTCCTTCTTCTGGTACAAGAAAGTCATCGAAAGCAACGGCACCCACTTAGACTAGTGATACGGCCGGGCTCCCCCACTGAGGTACTGGCGCTGCCACTGCCCTGTGGAGACATCGCATGAATATTATGTTTTTCTAAAGCACAAGGAGTCCACACTTGTTAGCTGTCGTCTTTTGCAGGTCTGTACATTTTCTGAATCTGTATGTCTATGGACGGACACACTGTTCATGGTGTATATATGGGTTTTCAAAACTATGGTAACCTTTGGGCGATTTTGGAATGAGTTTAGTAGAACAAAAAGAGATATTTGATATGGATGAGCAGCTGCCGCTAGGACGGCGGCAGCAGTGGTCACTTGAAACAGGACGTTGAATGTGCCACGGTGCTCATACATACAAATATCTCTTTTTTAGTTCTACTTAGCGAATGTAATATGAGCCCAAGGTACCATAGCTTTGAAAATCCATATTTGTAAGTAGATAGTGTCCGTCCTAGCCTATACAGATTCAGAAAAGGTTCATCCCGCAACAAGACACCAGCAGTGTGTGCTCCTTTTGTGCTAAGAAAAACTATAATATTCGCGAAATCGTCTCCACAGGGCAGTGGCAGCGCCGGTACCGAAAGTGGGGGAACCCGGCTCTATGAAAAAGTGAATAGTGGGTGCCGTTACTTTTTGGTGAAAAAAGAAGATGTTACGGGGGCGGGAGATGTGCTAGAATTATAGGCAAGAATAAGGGAGAAATTGTTAGGGAGATTGTATGCGAATTATTCATTGTGCAGACCTGCACTTAGACTCCAAGATGGAAAGCAATCTTGATAAAGACCAGGCACTTCTTAGACGTTCGGAGTTGATAGAGACTTTTGAACGTATGGTTCAGTACGCTCTCGATAATCAGGTGCGTGCTATTCTTATTGCCGGAGATTTATTCGATAAAATCCACATTAGAAAAGAAGTTAAAAGAAGAGTTGTAGAGCAGATAGTAGATAATCCACAGATTGAGTTCTATTATCTGAAGGGCAACCATGATAGATGCGACTTTATGGAAGAGGGTATAGACGAGATACCTTCTAATTTTCATATGTTCACAGATGATGGATGGACCAGCTATGAGCTTGATGATGTTGTGATTACTGGTATGGAGATTAACTCTACAAATGTTGCAACTATGGCTCAGCGTTTGGTGCTTGATTCTGCTAATACTAATATCGTTATGTTGCACGGGCAGCAGTCTGATTACGATGGCAAGGATGGTGCAGAAATCATCAATACCACAGCTTTAAAGGGCAAGTTCATTGATTATCTTGCTCTTGGTCATGTGCATAAATACATTTACGAGCAGCTTGATGAAAGAGGAGTGTATTGTTATCCAGGATGCCTTGAGGGCCGTGGCTTCGATGAAACTGGAGATAAGGGCTTTGTGCTGATGGAGATAGAAGATGGAAAAATCACATCAGAGTTTATTCCTTTTGCACTTAGAAGACTTCATGAAATCCAGGTGGAAGTTACAGCGGACATGTCGCTTCAGGATACGGTGGCAAAGGCAAAGGATTTGCTGCTTGATGTGGACGACCAGGACCTTATCAAGTTTGTTATTACTGGCGAACGTGAGCTGGATGACGAGCTTGATATTGTGCGCTTCGTTCGACTCTTTGAGAATAAATACTTCTTCGTAAAATGTTATGACAGAACAAAGACATTGGTTGATTATGATAGCTTCAAATACGACAAGAGCTTGAAGGGCGAATTTGTCCGTCTGGTTCAGGCTCAGGATATGGATGAAGAGGAGAAAGCCAAAATTATCGAACTAGGAATTAGAGCCATTATGGGGGAGGATATTGAATGAAATTAGTATCATGCTATATTGCCCACTTTGGCAAGATTACAGAATTTAAATACGATTTTGATGAAGGTTTCAATCCAATACTTCAGGAAAATGGATGGGGCAAAACCACATTTTCAGTATTCATTAAGGCTATGTTTTATGGATTGGAATATTCTCCAAATACAAAGAAAAAGCTTCTGGAGAGAAACCATTATCTTCCATGGGATGGTAGCCTTTGTGGAGGAAATATCGTCTTTACTGCAAAAGACCGTAGATACCGAATTGAGCGTACATTTGGCAAGACAGACAAGGATGACACATTTGCTCTTTACGATGATGTGACAGGGCTTTTATCAAACGACTACACTGAGGATATTGGTGAAGAACTGTTTCGAGTAGATAGAGATTCATTCGAGAAGAGCGTGTATATTCCACAGCTTTCCTTAGGAACAGGGATGACAGATTCTCTCAATGCAAAAATGGGAAATCTCACTGCTGCCAGAGACGACATCAGCAACTTTGATGTAGCTTTAAAGAGCGTAAAGGATGCAAGAGTTGAATACACTAGAAATAGTAAAATCAACCCAGGCAAGCTTTACGGTGTAAAAAACGAAATAAACAAATGCAAGGAAGAATACGAAAAACTTCCAGCTATAGAGGAAAGCGTTGAGGCTATGAGTTGCCTGGTAGAAGAAAAGCAGGGCAACCTTAATCAGCTCAATGCAGAGAAAGTAAAGCTAGCTGAGACAATCCAGCTTCAAAGTAAAAAAGAGCAGGAGCTTGGCGCATACAAGATTCATAAAGAAAACCTTGATAGCGAGCTTGGAAAGCTATCTAAGCTGGAAGAATTCTTTAAATCAGGGCTTCCAACTGATGATGAAATTATCATGCTTGAGCAGACCGAGCGAGATTTGGCTGTTCACGAGCGTGCCCTTAGAGGATTATCAGAGGACAGAAGCCGAGAGACACCAGTTTTTGATAAACCATTTACAGAGCGAATTCCAGACGATTCTGAGTTTGCTATGTGGAATAAAATGGCATCGAATCTTTCTGAGCTTCGTGCTAAGGCAGAGCACTCAAAACTATCAGAGGAATCCAACAAGCAGCTTACAGAGCTTAAGTTCTTCTTCGATAAAATGGAGCCTACCGACGAGCAGCTTTCTCATATAGAGCGCCAGACTACTTTGATTACTGGTCTTGAGGCAAGGGTGAGCCAAAGCAACGAGAGACTTATCGCCCTTAGAGCAGAGCAGGAAGCAAATGAAAAGCTCAACAAGAAAAATACAGTTAGTGTTTGGCACATTATCGGTACAATCTTCTTAGCTATTTTCATTATGACAGGGGTTGTGTTCAGCAATTATCTGACAGATGTAGTTGGAAGAATTGTAGAAATAGTGAGCTTTGTAGCCATCATTGTGGATGTGGTTATTCTTTCAATCAGTGGAAGACGTACTCACAAGAATAAAATGAAACAGGCTGCAGAATACGAGGAGCGTGTATCGGAAGAAGAGGATGCTCTTGAACTCAGCACATTAGAGCTTAGAGAATTACAGGAAGAGTGCTCAGAATTTCTGTCTCACTTCCTTCTTACCAGAGCTGATACCATGCAGGAAAATGTATACGAAATTCGTAGAAAGCTGGATCAGTATCGACATCTTCTTGAAGAAGAAAAATCAAGACATCAGGAAGCAGAAGGCACACTTGATGAGCTTGCAGATTTGCAGCTGGAGCTATACACAAAGATTCAGCCTTTTGCCACATGGTATGGAATCAATCTCTACGAAATGGGTGGAGAGTACGAATTCCTTGCTCAGCTCAAAAAGGATGCTGAAAAGTATGCAAAATATCTTGAGGAGCAGGAAGAGATAGACAGTCATGAAAGCTCTATCAAAACCATGACTGAGGATATCAACAATATTCTTTCAAGATATCCAATTGATAAATCACTTGAGCGTCTTGAACAGATTCAAAGCATCAGCATTAAAAAACGTGCATACACTGCAATAAAAGAGCGTGTAGACAACCTCAAAGAAGAAATAGCCAAATTTGAGGAAATGTACGATGTGAATGAGCAGGTTCAGTCAGTGGATGATCTTCAACAAAAGCAGAATGTTTTGGATGAGCAGATTATGGAGCTCAATAGACAGATTATGCAGGAGAAAGATAATCTTGCGCAGGCACTTGAGGATGTTGAAAGATTAAGCGATATTTCTGAGCAAATAGAACGTCTTGAGGTAAAGGAAAAGGAGTTCAAAAAGAACGCAGAGTTACTTACAAAGACAGAGGATTTCCTTCAAAGGGCCAGGGAGAGCTTCCAGTCAAAGTATATGCAGCCACTTCAAAATGGACTTCATAAATATCTTAGCTTGATTAATGGTCCAGAGGCTACAAAGTCAGGCTATGCCATTGAAGACTTCGAGCTTGATATGGATTTAAATATAAAGCTGGCATACTCGGGAAGCACCAAAAGCGCGGAATACCTATCTCAAGGATACCAGGATTTGGTAGCGCTTTGTTCCAGACTTGCTCTTGTTGACGTGCTTTATCCAGATGAGAAGCCAATTCTTATTTTGGATGATCCATTTACAAATCTTGATGACAAAAAAATAAAGGAGTCATTAAAACTCCTTCATAAAATTGCCGACGAACGACAAACAGTATATTTCACATGCCACGACAGTAGAATATAAATTCTACAGTTGTGGACGTGTTTTATATTCCAAGTGACCATCACGGACCCACTCATGGATGATGCTTCGGTCAATGCCAAACTCTTGAGCAACAATCATTTCGTTGACATCATAGTTTTCATTAATGAACTCTTTCACCTTTGGAAAGAGTTCTTTTTTCATGCATTCTTTGCACTGGTCATAAGGTGAGCTAAGTGGTATACGTCTACCACATTTAGAACAGTGTTTAACTGCAGGACCTTCATCATTCAAAAAAGAATATCGTGTATTACTCATACTTTATCCTCATAGTCCAATATGTTCTTTAAAGAAATCGCCTCGCTGCTCAAAATTCTTGAAGTGACCATAGCTTGCCGAAGCTGGTGAAAGAATAACAGCAGTACCCTTAGATGCGTTTTCTTTTACATAGGCACAAGCATCTGCAAGTTCTTCTATGTAGTGTACATGAGTCATGAACTCATCGTTTGTAGCTACTTTAAGCTTTTCTAAAATAACTTTTCCGCTATCATACATTAAAATAATATGCTCTAAGCTGCGTGTCTGTAAGAAATCAACCAAAGGATCGTAATCAATACCTCTGTCCATTCCTCCAAGAAGAATTGTGCCAGCATTTGGAATGGCTTTAATTGCACTAATAGCAGATTCTACTGTTGTAGAGATTGAATCATCGTAGTAATCAACTCCATGTAAAGAACCGAGAAACTGTAAACGATGAGCCAAAGTCTTGAAAGAAGCTAATGCCTTCTTGAACTCATCATCAGTGATGTCATATCTTCTGCAGATATCGTAAACAAAGGCGGTATTGAAAAGATTGTGTGTACCGCGAAGTGTTACACCTTCAATCTCGTCAAATGAGTTGAATGGTAAATCAGCAGATTTAACCTTGATCACAGTAGCTTTGCATTCACCAGGAGCTGGTAAAAACTCTGGATTGCAGAAAAGGAAATCACAGTAGCCTTGATTTCTATATATATTTTTCTTTGCATTCCAGTATTTTTCAACTGTTCCGTAATGATCCAGGTGGTCCTCATAAAGATTTAAGAGGATTGCCTTTGATGGTGAATAGTGAGCATATTCAAGCTGGTGGCAAGAAAGCTCAAATACAATAATAGTACGAGGATGAATCTGATCAGTGATATCGAAAATTGGTAATCCGATATTTCCTCCGAAGAGAACATCCTTACCGCACTCCTTAAGTATATGATATAAAAGTGAAGATGTTGTGGATTTTCCCTTAGTTCCAGTAATTCCTATTGTCTGAGCACCATAAACCTGCAAAAACAGGTCGGCCTGGCAGGTAATGTGGCAGCTGTATTCCTTAATATCCTTAGGAAGAACAATTCCTGGACTTTTGAAAACAACATCATATTCATCTAAGCAGTCAAGATAATTAGCACCTGTGATAACCTTGTGGCTTGCTGTTAAATCAGAGCTAACGGCATTTGCATCGGCAATATCAAGCACCTGGTACCCGCCGACAGAGCTAATCATACGAAAGCTTGATTGTCCTTCTCGTCCATATCCTAGAATTAAAACTTTTTTGTCTTTGATTAAATTTCTAATTGTTTCTTTCATTATTAAGAGCGTCCTTGATTATTTTTTCAAAGTATTCATTTAAAGCATGTTCTGTTGAATATTGCTTTATATATTTTGCAAATGGAATAGCTGGAACAACAGCTTCATCCTGATAGTGCTTAAGTAGTACAGGAAGAGGCATTTGACGAGCCGCGTATTTGCTGATTGCTTCAGTAACAGATGCATTTACCTCGTCACGACTTCCGACACATTCAAATGGCTTTTCTGGAAGAATGCCGCAAAGCTTCTCAAAATCTTCCATTAAGGTTTCATCCTCAAATAAGCGCTTTCCAAATATTGCATCCAATTCCTCAACTGAAAGATAAGGAGAAAGGATGATATAAACAAATAAGCACTTAGGGCAATGTCCACACCAGATATCCTGCTTACTTCCTACATTACAGCTCTTGAAAATGCCATGGTATTTTTTGAAACGAGAAAATAGCATGGCAATCTGAAGCTCAGAAAGAGGACGAAGGAAGCTGAAATAAAATACACCAGAACCGATATAATTTTTTTCGTAGCTTCTAAAATCAGCTTCAAACTCGAAGCTTTTAGAATACTGATGGTTTACATAGCTATTAAGTACTGTGGATTCGTTTGCGCTACCTTCATTTGAAAGAGCAACAAAGCTTAATCCGTTAAGGTATCCTGCGATAATGCTTGAAAAAGCAACTAAGGCAGAAAATGGTGTGTGACCGTTTAAGAATCCCTGCTTGTTTAAATCAAGCATGTTTTTATCTAAAGTACGCTTTGCGTAGATTGTTTTGTCTGTGAGATTTGCAACTTCAACAGTGGCGTCAGTGGCGCCTCGTGAATTAATAACATAGCAATTGATATCGGCATGTTCTTTGAGTAATTCAATAGAAACAACGCTATCCTTGCCGCCGCCTACAGGTATAAGAACCTTTGGCTTTTTATTAGCAGAAGCTGTAGGTATATCTACTGGGGCGAACTGGCGAGTAGTCTTGTCGCTTTCGCATTTAACTGTCATGAAGGCGTCAAAATCTTCATCAATTCCGTTTGTGTAGTAGAATTCACCAAGCCCATTAAAATAAAGCTTCTTCCACCAGCTAATCTGCTGGTCTGTAAGCTTTCTATCTTTAATAATAACGGTAGGAGGGCAAGCTATTTTCCAATAGCTAACAAGCTCAACCATACCAAGGGAGAATACCATATCATCAATAAGTGATTCGTCAATAGAATCTACAGCGTTGATGCGAGGTATGAACCAGGTTGGGTGAAACTCTGATAATCCATCAATTGAAAAATTAAAGGTCATGCTAATGCCTTCGTCATTTAAATCGTACGAATATCCCTGATAAGTAAAGGTAGGATAATCTAATCTGCATTTTTTATAAAAATCTGTTCTACTCATATAATTCCTTTGAAACATTCTATAAATCTTTTATAATCAAATATATAATATATCATAATACTTTAATAAAAAATAGTTAAGGAGACGTTATGCCACACGTTGGAGGACAGAAGTATAAAATTCTAAACGAATACCAAATCCTCATGAATGAAAGTGATGAGCAACACCAGATTAACGCTATCGAAATGACAAGACGTCTTGAGGCGAGAGGAATTTCGGCAGAGCGAAAAACGGTCTATAAAGACATGGCTACGCTTATGGAAGCCGGTGTTGATGTGGTTAAAGGGGACAAGGGCTATTACATAGGCTCACGAGTATTTGAGCTTGCGGAACTCAAACTACTTGTGGATGCGGTAGGTGCATCAAAGTTCATATCTCAAAAGAAAACAAAGGAACTTGTGGAAAAGATAACCACGCTGGCCAGTATGGATGAAGCTACTCAGTTGACTCGTCAGGTTGTTGTGCCAGAGAAAAGGTCCACAGGAAATGAAAAGATTTTCTATTCTATTGATGTGATTTACCAGTGCCTTGATAACAATAAAAAAATGTCTTTTAAATATCAGGACTGGACTCTCACAAAGGAGATGAAGCCTAGGCACGGTGGCAAAATATACGTTGTAAGCCCGGCATTTCTTCTTAGAAATGATGAAAACTACTATCTTGTAGCATACGATGATGATAGCCAGCAGATAAGGCACTATCGCGTAGATAAAATAATATCTGCCGAGATGCTTGAAGAGGAAAGAAGCGGTGAAAAACAGCGCGGTGCTCTTAATCCTCACGAATACGCAAAGCAACACATTAGTATGTTTGCAGGTGATGAAAGAGTGGTAACCATAAGATTTGATAAAAGATTGATTGGCGTTGTGCTGGATAAATTTGGTGCGGATATTGATATTCGAGCAGAAGGAGAAGATTTGGTTAGAGCTCGTATATCAGTTGCGGTTTCACCTCAATTGTACGGCTGGCTTACAGGAATAGGGGCTACGATATGTTTTCCGGAGGAGGAAGAAAGGAAGTTCAAGGATTATATAAAAGCAATAATAGATAAGTAGGCGGAATAATTAAATATATCCGCCGTCCACACCAATAATTTGCCCTGTCATGTATGATGGGGCTTTTATTATGCCAAGAACTGTCTCAGCAATTTCTTCGGGCTGGCAGAAACGGCCGATAGGAATTTCTTCAGCAAGTTCAGCTTTTTCATCGGCTGATAGCATTCCGTTCATATCTGTATCAACTACACCACAAGTGATAGCGTTAACGGCGATATTGTTAGGTGCCAGTTCCTTGGCTAAAGCTTTTGTAAAGGAATTGACTCCGCCTTTTGTAGCAGAATACGCAACTTCGCAGCTGGCTCCAACAGTGCCCCACATGGAGCTGATGTTGATAATGTTTCCTGCCTTTTTATTAACCATTGAAGGAACCACTGCTTTTGCTGTGTAAAACAGTGGCGAAAGATTTGTGTTAACCATTGTGTTCCACTGGTCCACAGACATATCTGTTAATAAACCTATGTGAGCGATACCTGCATTGTTAACAAGCACATCTACTTGACCTAGTTTGGCAAGTGCATCCTTGCAAGAATCAATTACAAAGCTACTATCAGAAATATCACCTTGATAAGTGTATACTTCAACTTTATATTCATTTTTTAAATCTGAAGCTAATTGATTCAGTATTTCTATATTGTTATGACAAAACAATGCTAGATGATATCCTTCTGCAGCAAGGGCTACAGCAATGGCTTTTCCGATTCCTCGGCTGGCACCTGTGATAATTGCAGTTTTCTTCATAAATATACGCCTTTCCAATGTAATATCTGTGCTTAGTATAACACAATACGCCAGAGACTGTTGTATACACAATTAATAATTATTTAAGAAAGATTTCAGATAAAAGCCTTGAGAAAATGAAATACTATTGGTATAATTTTTACATGAAAAACTTCCTAGCAAATATAAAATTAGTGAATGTCACTAATCTGTTTTATAGTTTTTCAAATACGTCGCAAAGGTGGTAGACATCATGAAAACAACAATTACTGGAAAGAACATTGAGTTAACACAGGGATTAAAGGACGCAGTGGAGGAGCGTTTTAAGAAATTAGACAAATACTTCAATAAGGACACAGAAGCTATCGTTACTTTAGACGTAGAGAAAGGGCGTCAGAAAATAGAAGTTACTATTCCAATGAAAGGCTCTTATCTTAGAGCAGAGGAAGTTACTTCAGATATGTACGCTTCAATTGAAGCAGTTACAAACACATTAGAAGCTCAGTTAAAGAAACACAGAAATAAAATTATAGATAGGAAACAATCAGATTCTAGAACAATATTTGCACAAGATTTTATCGAGGAGAAGGATTCGGACGAAGAGACAATCCAGATTATCCGTAAGAAAACATTCGATATGAAACCAATGTATGCTGAGGATGCATGCCTTGAAATGGAAATGTTAGGACATGACTTCTTTATGTTCCGCAATGCAGATACTGATGAAATCAACGTTGTTTATAAGAGAAAAAATGGAGCGTACGGTTTAATTGAACCAGAGTTCTAAATTCGCAATTTTATAATAAAATTTTCAAGGATTTTTAACCTCCTGATTATATAATCTCCGCTTTGGGGAGAAAGATATATCAGGAGGTTATTTTTATGGTATTAAGGAATTTAGGAAGAAATATGCACAGCTACAGAAAGTCTAATGGTTGGAGTCAAGAAACCATGGCATGGAAACTGAAATGTGCACCTTCAACCCTTTCTGGAATAGAAACAGGTAAAACTTGTCCCAGTGTAAAGACCTTTGACAAAATTTGCGTTGAGTTTGAGGTAAATGGTGTTGATTATCATGAACTGACAATGGATGAGAACTTGGAATTCCAAAAAGTTAAGGAGGAACTGATTTTGGCCTTAAATTCTAAGGGGAAAAAGACAATAGAGAAGAAACTGGAGAAGTTTAAGAAGTATATGGATCACGAAAACGAGGAGCATCAGAAATATGTGTTGCTCAGCGATTTGGTTTATATGCTGAAGAGTGGAATGGATAAGGAGGAGTTTATTGAACGAATAGAGGAACTGTTTCCTACAAATTATGGGACGGAGAAATCCGATATGCTGACAGGCCAGCATTTTACTAAACTAGAACATTTTGGTATTTATCTGAAAGCTAACGCACTTCTGGAGACGGGCTATTTGGAAAAAGCCCAGGAGCTGTATGAGTTATTGTTAAATAATGGTTTTAACGATAACACTGATTATTATAGAAAAAGATGTAATTCTGTTTCAGCTGGTTTAGCTAAACTGCTTATAGCAAAGCATGACTATATGAAAGCGGAAAAGTGTATTGGATATATTTTTTCAAAAGCTATAAAAAACATAGATGGAAGAGTATTCTTCCAGGTTATGTGTCTGCAACAAGAATTGTTTAAAGAAATGGGAAATACTGAGGGTGAGAAAATTATAAATGACTTCTTTGAAGCGGCGGCAGCTATGATAAATTATTTTAATAAGTATTACACCATAACAGACCAATAAAGTAGATAAATAAAAAAGTGGCTTTATATATTGAAAGAAAAAACGTATAATGTGGTTCGGAAAAAACATTTTTAAAGAGGATATATTATGGATATAGTAGTTTTAGCAGGCGGACTTAGCTCTGAGCGTGACGTATCTTTTAAATCTGGTTCAATGGTAGCAGAAGCACTTAGAGCCAGAGGACATAGAGCATTAGTACTTGATGTATTTATGGGATATTCTGATGCAGAGTGTGATATTACAAATATTTTTGAGGATAGCATCAACAATTCAGTTAAGGTTGAAACTATCCCATCAGAAGCTCCAGATATTGACGCTATCATTAAAAGCAGAGCTGACCAGAGCCCAAGCTTTTTCGGACCAAATGTCATAAAGATTTGCCAGAAGGCTGATATCGTATTTATGGCACTTCACGGTGGAGATGGAGAAAGCGGTAAGGTTCAGGCTGCCTTTGATTTATATGGCATCAAATACACAGGAAATGACTACATCTCAAGCGCCATTGCTATGGACAAGCAGATGACAAAAGAATTCTTTAATAGAGCAGGAGTTCCTACACCTGTTGGAACATCTCTTAAAAAAGCTAACAGAAAAGGATTCAAGTTTGATAAATTCCCTTGCATCGTAAAGCCAAACTGCGGTGGATCATCTATTGGTGTCACAATCGTAGAAAAGGCAGAGGATTTAGATGCAGCTTTAGATGCAGCATTTGAATGGGAAGACGAAGTTGTAATCGAGCAGTTCATTAGCGGACGCGAGTTCTCTGATGGTGTTATGGAGGGCAAAGCTCTTCCTGTTATCGAAATCGCACCAAAGCAGGGATTCTACGATTACAAGAATAAATACGCAGCTGGTTCTGCAGTAGAGACATGCCCAGCTGATATTAGCGAGAAGGCTACTCAGGCTATGAAGAAATACGCCGAGATGGCATTCAAGGCACTTGGACTTACAACATATGCACGTATGGACTTTATGATGGATGAAGACGAAAACATCTACTGTCTTGAGGCAAACACACTTCCAGGAATGACACCAACAAGCTTACTTCCACAGGAAGCAAAGGTTATTGGAATGGATTTCGAAGATTTGTGCGAGCATTTGATTAAGGTGTCTTTAAAGAAATACTAAGATATAGAAGTAAGAGTGATATTTATGAAGAACATGACATTGGCAAGGATTGCCGAAGTTACAAATGGAAAATTGGTTTTAGTACCAGGTTGTGAATCAGCAAAAAATCAAGAAATTGCAGGAGCTGTAAATGATAATCGTAAGGTTGAAAAGGATTTCCTTTTCATTCCTATGGTTGGTGCTCGTGTAGATGGACATGATTTCATAGAGGATGCATTTTCAAAGGGAGCGTTAGCATCATTGTCTGAAAAAGAGCTTGATAATCCTAGTGGACCATATATTCAGGTTCAGGATACAAAGCTTGCACTTAAGCAAATTGCAACAGCGTACAGAATGGAGCTTTCTATTCCAGTAGTTGGTGTTATTGGTAGTGTAGGAAAGACTAGTACAAAAGAAATGATTACATCAGTTCTTGAAACAAAGTTTTCTGTTTTAAAAACTGAGGGTAACTTCAACAACGAAATTGGTCTTCCACTTACAATCTGCAGAATAAGAGATAATCATCAGGTCGCAGTTGTTGAAATGGGAATATCTGATTTTGGAGAAATGCATCGTCTTGGCGATATTGCAAAGCCAGACATTGTTGTTATGACAAATATTGGCCAGTGTCATTTGGAGTTTTTAAAGTCTAGAGACGGTATTCTTCAGGCAAAGACAGAGGTATTTGAACACATGCCAAAGAATGGTCTTGTTATCCTTAATGGTGATGATGACAAGCTAATCAATGCCGACACACTTGGGCTTAGAAAGATTTTCTATGGTCTAAACGGTCAGCAAATCAATGCCACTGACGTAAAGCCAAATGGTCTTACTGGAACAGATGCTACTCTTAATATGGATGATGAACATATTGATGTAACAATTCCATTGCCAGGCAGCCATAACGTTATGAATGGTCTTGCAGCAGCTGCTGTTGGAAAAGAGCTTGGCCTTACAATTCAGGAGATTGCAAAAGGCTTATCAAAGGCTGAAACAATTGCCGGTAGAAACAACATTATCACTATTCGTGATGTAAACATCATCGATGATTGCTACAATGCAAACCCTGTATCGATGAAGGCTTCTATCGAGGTCCTTGGAAAGGCTACAGGCAGAACAATTGCAGTCCTTGGTGATATGGGAGAGCTTGGACAGGATGAGCGCCAGCTTCATTATGAAATTGGACAGGCTTTAGAGGATAATCATATTGGATATGTATTTACAGTAGGAGATTTATCAGAAGAGATTAATAAATCATTATCTCAGAAGAATAGCTCTTGCATGGCTCATCATTATACTGATGTAGATGTTATGCTTGAGGATTTACTTCCTATCATCCGCGGTGGAGACACCATTTTAGTAAAGGCATCACACTTTATGAACTTTACAAAAGTAGTTGAAGCGTTAAAAGAAAGATTGGCGTAAATATTAAAGGCACCTCATATGAGGTGCCTTTTGTTTTAGATTATTGTTGCGTCCTTTTTTAATTGTTCCTCAAGAATTCCTCTTACGTATGCGCCAGGTTTCTTTTTGTTGTCGCCCTCAAGTGCTGTAGTGTCAATTGCAGGGCAGAAAGTAACGATAACGTGAGTTTTCTTTAAACGAGGAAGATGTGTCTCGAAAACTTCTCTTGTGTTTGTGAAAGCTACTGGTACGATAGGACAACCAGTTTTTGTAGCAATCTTAAAGCTTGCTTCGTGGAATTCAGCCATCTCGCCAGTCTTTGAACGAGTACCCTCAGGGAAAACAAACATTGAAATGCCAGATTTAATGTATTCCTGAGCTTTTATAATAAGCTTTAAATCCTGTCTAGGATCTGTTCGTGTAAGGAATAGGCAATAATTCATGTACATCCAAACATTTAAAAGTGGTACCTTTTCAAAAGTTTTCTTTGAAAGGAAACCAGTGACTGCTGGGCAAAGGTGATAACCAAGTACTACATCGAAAAAGCTTTGATGGTTACCAATGAAAAGTACTGCTTTGTCCTTTGGAATATTCTCAAGTCCTTTTACTTCGTATTTTACTCCGGCTAAGAATGCAACTACGCCAAATGCCCAAGCTACAATGTTGTAAGCAATTTTATCTTTGGCTGGTTTATTGAACAAACCTAAGATAAGAAGAATTAGCCAGATTGGAATACTGCAAATTAGGAATATAACAACGAAAGCTACAGTTATTATGGTTCTAATCATAGAGTCCTCCATATTTTGATGTATTATTCAGATATTTTCTCCGAATATTTATATTATAGAATAGCTAATATTAATTATCAATGTAGAGGAAATGAATAATTACTCACAAAAAGTGAATGGTATTAATAAACTATCAGTTATATCTAAATTTAATTTGGCATAAAATGGTGATGATAGTAAGTGGTTCAGGAGTTTTTTATAATAATTATTCAAAATAACGGCCGTACTTTTTGACAAAATTCACAAAAAGTGATAAAATGGCCCCAACGACATAAGAGTATATCATTAAATACTCAAATGCTAGAAAAGGGGGAGGACATCATGGAACGCGAGGACTTTGACAAAGTACGTGAATCGGTTAGGTCGCAGTGCGGTAGTAGAGTTGTAATTCAGTTAGACAGAGGACGTAATAAGGTAGACATCCAGCAGGGTGTTATACAGGAGGCTTATCCTAGTGTATTCACTATCTTAGTTGACGACACAGAAACAAGCCCATCACAGTTACTTTCTTTCAGTTATACAGATATTATTACTAAAGAGATTCGCATGAAACTTTGCTAAGCTTGGCTTGCTAGTTACAACTAAATATGGATTTGGTAGGACCGTCGGATTATTCCGGCGGTTCTTTTTTGTTTTTTTGTGAAGGATATCTGAATAGTTGTGTAAAATTATTGAAAACTGGGCTTGTAACTTGTATCATAATGTGGAGAGATTATGAGAATTTGCACTAGATATTGGGCCTAAGGCTCAGGTTTTTGGAGATAGTGTTTATGAAATACAAAAAAATATTTAAGTCTGTTTTGGGAGTAGCACTTATAGGCTGCCTTCTTGCATCAGATTCAATCATTTCTAGAGCGGTTCGTTCTGTTTCGGAAATCGAGGCGGAGCAGGATGCTTTACAGGATGAAATCGACACATTGGATTCTGATTTATACGAATTAGTTAGTCAGATTACAGAAATAGAAACAGCCATTTCAGATACAGAAGCAGAAATAGAAGAAACAGCAGCAGCCTTGCAGGAAGCGCAGGATGCAAGGGATGAGCAATACGAAGCTATGAAGCTCAGAATCAAATACATGTATGAGACTGAGGACCCTAGCGTTTTTGAAATGTTACTTGAGTCTGGTTCCATAAGCCAGTTTTTAAATAGACTAGAATACGCAAGCAGCGTTTACGACTATGATAGAGAAAAGCTTGAGCAGTTCGAAGCTACACAAGCCGAAATCGAGGAATTGGCAACTGCCCTTGATGAGGAAAAGGCAGGTTTGGAAGCTTCCAAATCAGAATTAGCAACTCAGGAATCAGCCCTTGAAACTATGATTAGTGAAAAGCAGGGTGAGATGGATGATTTGGATGAAGAGCTGAAGGAAGCAAAGGAAATAGCAGCAAGAGAAGCGGCACTTGCAGCAGCAAGGGCAGCAGCTGCAGCGGCAGCAAATGGCAACACATCCGGTGGTGCCAACACTTCAGCAAGTTCAAGTTACAATGTTAATGGAGATTTAAATCCTGGTTACGCTACTGGCATTAGCGGATCCAGTGTTGTTTCCTATGCAAACCAATTCGTTGGAAATGCCTATGTATGGGGAGGTAATTCCCTTACAAATGGATGTGACTGTTCAGGTTTTGTTCAGCAGGTATTAGCCAACTTTGGCGTTACTTATGGTTCGCGAATGACTTCTGGTTCATTTAGGAGTGTGGGTCAAGAAGTTAGTTACAATTATATGCAACCCGGTGATATAGTTTGCTACCCAGGACACGTAGCAATATACCAAGGTGGAGGTACAATTGTGGAAGCACAAAGTACTGCTACAGGTATTACTAATTACCGATCAGTTAATTGCCATTCAATAATTACTATACGAAGGGTACTATGAGAATCAATAAACTCGTAAAACCTATAGTGTTAATTCTGTGCGTAGCTGTAATGGTCTACGCACTTCTTACTATGGGAAACAACAGAGCAAAGCTTGACTATCAGGAACACCTTGGGGATACAGCGGTTACCGTTGATTCAGAGGAAATCACATTTCAAGATTTAGCTTTTTACATTCTCTATGAAGAAGGTAAGATAGAAGAGCAGGCTAGAATTTATAATCCTGACTATACCAAGGATTATTGGAATCTTCACACAAACGATACCTTTATCCAATTGGAAGCGAAGGAGGTTGTGTTGGGGATGGCTGTCCATGACCATCTTTTTTATCAGATGGCAGTGGCAGAGGGCATGGATACCCTTACAGACGAGGAAGAGCAGGAACTGGAATATCGAATTACAGATTTTTGGGAGGACTTGCTTGATATTCAATGGGAAAAGCTTCCATGTTCAGAAGAAACTATCAACGAACAAATCAGACTTGCAGCTATAGCTGAAAAATATCAAAACTATTTGGCAGAAGAACTTGGCCCTAGCCAGGCAGCCTACAAGTATGATGGATACTATTATCAGCAGATAATGGAGCAGCACCAGGTCAAAACAAATGACAAACTCTGGGATAGACTTGTGCTTGGTGATATTACATTATCCCACAGTAAGCTTAATTATATTAATGGATTAACTGATGAGGACAAGAAAAAGGAATAAACGAAGAAAGGCAATAGAAATGGTTAAATTAAACAGAAACGACCCTTGCTGGTGTGGCAGTGGCCGTAAATACAAGCAGTGCCATGAGGCAATGGATAGAAAAATCGAAAGCTTTGCAGTTAAGGGACACAAGGTTCCTAGACATGACATGCTCAAAACACCAGAGCAGGTTGCTAAGATTAAAGAATCTGCAGTAATTAATATGGCTTGTCTTGATGCAGTAGCAGAGGCTATCTGCGAAGGTATGCCAACATCTGAAATCGACAGAATCGTACATGAGACAACAATCAAAATGGGAGGTATTCCTGCACCACTTAACTACGAGGGCTTCCCATATAGCGTTTGCACATCTGTAAATGATCAGGTTTGCCACGGTTATCCATCAAAGGATGTTATTCTTAAAAGCGGAGATATCGTAAATGTAGATTGCTCTACAATTCTCGATGGCTATTTCTCTGATTCATCAAGAATGTTTATGATTGGTGATGTAGATCCAGAGACAAAGAAACTTGTTGAAGTAACAAAGGAATGCTGTGATTTAGGCTTGGCTCAGGTTAAGCCATGGGGATTCCTTGGAGATGTAGGAGCTGCTATTTGCGAGCATGCTCATGCAAATGGATATCAGGTTGTACGCGAAATCGGTGGTCATGGTGTAGGCTTAGAGTTCCATGAGGATCCATGGGTTGGCTACAACACACTTCCTGGTACAGAATTATTATTGGTTCCAGGATTCATGTTTACAATCGAGCCAATGATTAACATGGGCACACAAAAAATTAAAACTGACCCTAACAACGGCTGGGAGGTTTCTACACTTGATGGTAAGCCTTCTGCTCAGTGGGAGTATCAGGTACTTGTAACAGAAACAGGCTATGAGGTAATTTCATATTGATGCGATTAGATAAATTACTGGTTGAATTAAATATCGGAACCAGGTCTGAAGTAAAGGCTCTTCTAAAGAAGGGCCTTATTTTAGTTGACGGAGAAAAAATAAATAAACCTGAAACAAAGGTAGACTAAAATAGTGTAACTATAACTTATTGCGGTAAGTACTATACTTACGCCCAGTTCCACTACTATATGATGAACAAACCTAAAGGAGTAATTACAGCCACTGAGGACAAAAAAGAAGCCACAGTAATGGATTTGTTTTACCGCGAATGTCCTGATGCACCAAAAGGCTTAGCTCCTGTTGGTAGATTAGATAAAGATACTACTGGTTTGCTCCTTATCACAAATGATGGAGCCTTGGCTCATGAATTACTATCCCCAAAAAAACATGTAGATAAAACGTATTTTGTTACTTTGGATGGCCCTCTTACATCTGAGGATATAAATGCACTTGAAAATGGCGTTCATATTGGTGAAGGAGACTTAACAGCACCTTCTACCATCAAATATGAAGGTGGAAATACATGTTATATAACAATTCATGAAGGAAAATTTCATCAAGTAAAAAGAATGTTTTTTGCAGTTGGAAAACAGGTGCTAGAGCTGAAAAGAACGGCGTTTGGACCACTTTCATTGGATGAGGAATTACTACCCGAAAGTCACATCATCGAACTAAAGCGTGAAAGTTTTTATTGACGATTTAATTTACAAAGTTTAATATAATTTCAACGAGGGGTTTTAGCCTTTAAAGTGATGAAGTAAGAAAGTGGAATATGCTTTTTGGGGAAAGCTTATTTCATGTCATAGGAGGGATTAGTATGAAGAAAAGAATGTTAAGCCTTGCTCTTTGCGGTGCAATGGTAGCAACAATGTTTGCAGGATGTGGGGACAATAGTGCATCAACAGGTTCGTCTGAGAATGTTGACACATCAGGAGAGCTTACTTGGAAGATTGGTGGTATTGGACCAACTACAGGAGGAGCTGCTCAGTACGGACAGGGTGTTATGAATGCGATACAGATTGCTGTAGATGAAGTTAATGCAGCAGGCGGTATCAACGGATATCAGGTAGCATTTAATTTCCAGGATGATGAGGCAGATCCTCAGAAGGCAGTTAATGCTTACAACACACTAAAGGATTGGGGAATGCAGATTCTTGAAGGTACTGTAACATCAGGTGCATGCGCAGCAGTATCAGCAGAGACAAACAACGATAGAATCTTCCAGCTTACACCATCTGCATCATCAACAAGTGTTACTGAGGGACATGATAATACATTCCAGATTTGTTTCTCAGATCCTAACCAGGGTACAGTTTCAGCTGATTACATTGCAGAAAATGGTCTTGGAAGCAAAATTGGTATTATCTATGATAGCTCAGATCCATATTCAACAGGTGTATATCAGAACTTCGCTACAGAGGCAGCAAATGTAGGACTTGAAATCGTAGCAACAGAAGCTTTTACATCTGATTCAAAGACAGATTTTACAACACAGCTTCAGAAATGTAAGGATGCAGAAGCAGATCTTCTTTTCCTTCCATTCTATTACACAGAAGGCTCAATCGTACTTACACAGGCTAACAAGATGGGCTATGAGCCAACAATGTTCGGTGTAGACGGATTCGACGGATTACTTGGTGTTGAAAACTTCGATGTAAGCCTTGCAGAAGGTGTATATCTTCTTACACCATTCGCAGCTGATGCTGAGGATGAGGCAACACAGTCATTCGTTTCTAAGTATGAAGAGCAGTACGGCGGAACACCAAACCAGTTCGCAGCTGATGCTTATGATGGAATCTACATCCTTAAGGAAGCTATTGAGTCAGCAAATCTTACTCCAGAGGCTTCAAACGAGGAAATCTGCGAAGCACTTATCGCAGCAATCCAGGAAGTAAACTACGATGGACTTACAGGAGAAGGCATGACATGGAATTCAGCTGGTGAAGTTTCTAAATCACCAAAGGCTGTCATCATCCAGGATGGTGGATACGTATCTGTACAGTAATCCACATCCTCATCTAAATATTGCACATCAAAGACGATGCGGAGCACCTTCCTTAGAAACACGGGGGAGGCCGCATCGTGTTTAAATTATACGGGAAAGAGAGTAGTAATTATGGGTTTTTTAACTTATTTAGTTAATGGGTTAAGCCTTGGTAGCGTTTATGCCCTTATAGCACTTGGTTATACCATGGTATATGGTATTGCAAAGATGCTTAATTTTGCCCACGGAGATGTAATCATGATTGGTGCATACGTGGTGTTTATGTGCATGTCTAATTCCGGCATGCCTGCTGTTGTTTCTATTGTTATTTCAATAGTATGCTGCACAGCCTTAGGAATGATAATAGAAAAGATAGCATACAAACCACTTAGAAAGGCAACAAACTTAGCGGTCTTGATTACAGCTATCGGTGTCAGCTACTTCTTGCAGAACATGGCACTTATGATATTTGGCTCAAATCCAGTATCCTTTACATCTGTTATTAATTGGGAAGGCCTTTCATTTGCAGATGGTGCATTAAAGATTACAGGAAATGCCATTGTTACAATCATCACTTGCGTTGTTATCATGATTGTATTGATGTGGTTTGTAAAGAACACTAAGCCAGGTCAGGCAATGAGAGCTGTATCAGAGGATAAGGATGCTGCAGTGTTGATGGGAATTAACGTAAATGCAACTATTTCTCTTACATTTGCAATCGGCTCTGGACTTGCAGCAATAGCAGGTGCATTGCTTTGCTCATCATATCCATCACTTACTCCATACACAGGTTCAATGCCAGGTATCAAGGCATTCACAGCTGCTGTATTTGGTGGTATCGGTTCTATTCCAGGTGCACTTGTTGGTGGATTATTACTTGGTATAATCGAAATTTTAGCTAGAGCATATATTTCAAGTCAGCTTGCAGATGCAATCGTATTTGCAGTATTAATCATCGTATTGCTTGTTAAGCCAACTGGTATTTTAGGCAAGCAAATCAAAGAGAAAGTGTAGGTGACAGGCATGAAGAAACTAAACAAATCTACACAGAAATTAATAACAACATTAGCAGTAATAGTTGTTCTTTACATTGTAATGTCAATAATGGATGGAACAGGAAATCTAAGTTCTTTGATGAGCGGTTTGTTAGTTCCAGTATGTGCATATTCTTTAGTTGCAGTTGGACTTAACCTTTGTGTTGGATACTTGGGAGAATTGTCATTGGGACATGCAGGATTTATGTGCGTAGGTGCATTTACATCTGCATTTTTCTCAAAGCTATTCCAAGATTCAATTCCAGATGTACCACGCTTTATTCTTGCACTTATCATCGGAACTTTAATGGCTGCATTATTTGGATTCTTGATTGCCATTCCAGTACTTAGATTGAGCGGCGATTATCTTGCAATCGTTACACTTGCTTTTGGCGAGATTATCAAAAATGTAATCAATGTTTTGTATGTAGGCGTTGATTCAAATGGCCTTCATTTTTCAATCAAGGACCAGATGTCACTTGGTATGGAGCTTGATGGCAAGATGCTTGTAAATGGTGCTCAGGGAATTACAGGTACTCCTAGACAATCAACATTTACTATTGCTGTTATCCTTTTGATGGTTGCACTTATCGTTACACACAACTTTGTAAATTCAAGAACTGGTAGAGCAGTAAAGGCTATTCGCGACAATCAGATTGCTGCAGAGACAGTAGGTCTTCCAGTTACAAAATATAAGCTTGTAGCATTTACTATTTCTGCTGCTATAGCAGGTGTAGGTGGAGTTTTATATGCTCACAACATCAACTCTCTTACGGCTACAACAAACAACTTTGGATATAACATGTCCATTATGATTCTTGTATATGTAGTCCTTGGTGGAATCGGAAACTTCTCAGGTTCAGTGATTGCAGCAGTTGTTCTTACAATGTTGCCAGAAATGCTTAGAGGACTTTCAACATACAGAATGTTGATTTACTCAATTGTCTTGATTGTGCTTATGCTGTTCAATTGGGCTCCTGCAATTCTTAAGTGGCGCGAGGAGCATGGTATTACTACAGCCGCAATTGTTGGCAAATTTAAAAAGACAAAGGAGGTGCGCTAATGAGCTTACTAGAAGTTACTAATCTTGGCATTTCCTTTGGTGGACTTAGAGCCGTAGATGAATTTAATTTAACAATCGAAAAGGGCGAGCTTTACGGATTGATTGGTCCTAATGGTGCTGGTAAGACTACAGTTTTCAACATGCTTACAGGTATTTATCAGCCAACAGATGGAAAAATCTTCCTTGATGGAAAAGATATTACAGGAAAGAAAACTGCAGAAATCAATAAAGCTGGTATAGCTAGAACATTCCAAAACATCCGTCTGTTTGGAGATCAATCAGTACTTGATAATGTAAAAATCGGATTACACAATTCCTTTGACTATGGAACGGCCACTGGAATCTTCAGATTGCCTAAATATTTCAATGTGGAAAAGGCAATGGATGAAAAGGCGCTTGAAATTTTGTCGGTGTTTGGACTTGATAAGGAAGCAGATGTACTGGCATCAAATCTTCCTTATGGAAAGCAAAGAGAGCTTGAAATAGCCAGAGCACTTGCTACAAATCCAAAGCTTCTTTTATTGGATGAGCCAGCAGCTGGTATGAATCCAAACGAGACAAAGGACTTGATGAACACAATAGCGCTTATTCGAAAAGAATTTGGCGTAACCATTCTCTTAATTGAGCATGATATGAAACTAGTTTCAGGTATTTGCGAGAAGCTTACAGTATTAAACTTTGGTCGTGTGCTTTCACAGGGACAGACAACAGACGTATTGAACGATCCAGAGGTAATCAAGGCATACTTAGGAGAATAATTAAGAATAAAATCTAGAGGTTTACATATGTTAAAGGTTGAAGATTTAGTTGTAAATTACGGTGTCATCCAAGCGTTAAAGGGAATTAGCTTTGAAGTAAACGAAGGAGAGGTTATTGCCCTTATTGGAGCTAATGGCGCTGGTAAAACAACAACACTACAAACAATTTCAGGAATGCTTACTCCTACCTCAGGAAAAGTACTGTTGGAAGGCACAGATATTACTAAGGTTCCAGGCCATAAAATCGTGTCAATGGGAATGGCTCACGTGCCTGAAGGACGTAGAGTTTTTGCGGGATTAACAGTACTTGAAAACTTGAAAATGGGAGCATATACTAGAAGTAACAAGAGTGAGATTGCAGATGCATTTGAGCGAGTTTACGAGAGCTTCCCAAGGCTTAAGGAGCGTCAAAATCAGCTAGCAGGAACATTATCAGGCGGAGAGCAGCAGATGCTTGCTATGGGACGCGCCTTGATGAGCCAGCCACGTATAGTTTTGATGGACGAGCCTTCAATGGGACTTTCACCAATCTATGTAGAGGAAATATTCAATATCATAGAATCTATCTCAAAGGCAGGCACCACAGTACTTTTAGTAGAGCAGAATGCTAAAAAAGCTCTTGCTATTGCAGATAGGGCTTATGTCCTTGAAACAGGCAATATAGTACTTTCTGGTGATGCAACAACTCTTCTAAATGACAACTCCATAAAGAAAGCTTATTTAGGTGAGTAGGGGGTACATCACATGGATGACAAAAAACTAGTTATCACAATCGCCAGAAGCTATGGCTCAGGAGGCTTGACTCTGGCAAAGAAGCTGGGAAAGGAATTGGGGATTCCTGTATACGACAGAGAAATTCTTCGTATGGCTTCAGATCAAAGTGGTATCAACGAGGAGATGTTCGGACAGGTTGATGAGCATGTTAGAAAGATTTTTATGTCAGCAAAAGGCAAATACAAAGGCATGCCATTGACACCTGAGTATGCAGCATTTACTTCCGACGACAATCTTTTCGAACTGCAGGCAGATGTTATCAAACGAATAGCTAACACAGGCAGTTGTATTTTCGTTGGTAGATGCGCAGATTATATCTTAAAGGATAGACCATATGTATTATCACTTTTCTTCTATGCATCTGAGGAAGATTGCTTGGAACGACTTCACAAGCAGGTTAGTGGAACAGATGAAGAGCTGATAAAGCGTATGCATGACATCGATAAACATCGTGCCGAATATTATCGTTATTACACAGGTCATGATTGGAATGATGCTAGGAACTACGACTTCTGTTTAGATACGGGAGTTATGGATTATGACAGATTAATCGAAGTAGTAAAGTCATATATTGATATTAAAAACAGATAAGTTTAACTATTAAAGAGAGTTACTTTGGCAATCAAAGCAACTCTCTTTTAATGTGCTTGAAACAGTGTAATTCTTGCTTTTGCAGGTAGGCAGTGTTAAAGTCTTTTTGTTAAGATTATAGGATGAAGGATTCTTGTATGGAGAAAAAAATAAAGGCAGTTCTATTTGACTTAGATGGAACTCTTACAGATACAGAAAAATACTATCAGTCAGCATGGCCAAAGGCACTAGAGCATTTTGGGTATGAGATGTCACCTGAGAAGCCACTTGAGCTTCGTTCCTTAGGCAGACCATTTGTGTTTGAAAAGTTTAGGGAATGGTACGGCGAAGACGTGGACTACTGGGCGATTCGCGATTATCGCAAAGCCTTGGTGGAGGATATTCTAAAAGAAGAGGGGATTCCACTAAAGCCAGGCGTTCACGAAACACTTTCATGGCTAAAGGAGCATGGTGTTTTTATTTCTCTTGTCACCGCCAACGATAGAGAGCGTGCCAACAGATATCTTAAAAAAATCGGTCTGTTGGATTACTTCAACGCTGTTATCTGCGCAGATATGGTGGAGCAAGGAAAGCCTGCACCAGATATTTATGCCTATGCATGTAAAGAGCTACAGGTAAATCCAGAGGAGACTTTTGCAGTGGAGGATTCTCCTAATGGATGTATGAGTGCGTACAGAGCAGGATGCAATGTAATAATGATTCCAGATTTATCAGAACCAGATGAAGAATTGCAAAAGGTTTTGTATGCAAGGCTAGATAGTTTGATGGATATGAAAAGCTTATTTGAAGCTTAATAATCAGGAGTAAATAAATGAATTTAAAAGTATTAAAGACCCTTGAATACGACAAAATAATAAATAGACTTTCAGAATTGGCGACATGTGAGGCAGGAAAGAAACGCTGCCTCGAGCTTTTGCCAATCAACGATATAGAAGAGATTAAAATTATGCAGCAGGAGACAGCTTGCGCATTTAATCGTCTAGTAAAGTTTTCAGATGTTAGCGCCAGCGGCACCACAGACTTACGCCCATCACTCGCTAGATTAGAGCTTGGCTCAAGCCTTACCATTGAAGAGATTCTTGCAGTAGCTTCAGTCCTCGAAGTCACAAAAAGAGTTGCTACCTACGGCAAGCAGATGGAAGAGGAAGATGCATTAACATTTTATTTCAACGGCCTCTCACCAGAAGTGGCTATTTTAAACGAAATCAGAAGATGCATCATTGATGAAGAGACAATTGCTGATGATGCCAGCACAGCTTTATATGACATCCGTATGGGAATGAAGAGAACAAATGACAAGATTAAATCTGTTATGAATTCACTTCTCAACAACACAACAACACGTGGATATTTGCAGGAGCCAGTTGTTACAGTGCGTGGTGGCAGATTCTGTCTACCAGTACGTTCAGATTTTAAATCAAGAGTTCCAGGTATGGTACATGACCAGTCATCTACAGGTTCTACTTTCTTTATTGAGCCAATGCAGGCAGTAGATTTAAACAATGAACTCAGAGAGCTCCAGGTTCGTGAGCAGGATGAAATTGCTCGTATTCTTGCAAATATCTCAAATAGAATTGCAGAATCATCAGAAGGTATCATCAGAAACTTTGAGCTTCTTACAGAAATCGATTTTATTCTCGCTAAGGGACGTTATGCAATCGAGCTTAACGCCAGCAATCCAGAGTTCAACGAGGATGGAATCATCAATCTTAGAGGGGCAAGACATCCATTGCTTGACCCTAAAAAGGTTGTAGCTACAGATATTAAGCTTGGGGAGGATTACAATCTGTTGCTTGTCACTGGTCCAAACACAGGTGGTAAGACAGTATCTTTAAAGACATGTGGTCTTCTTACATTGATGGCCCAGGCAGGTCTTCATATTCCAACAAAGGACAGAAGCCAGATTGCTGTATTTGATGATGTTTACGCAGATATAGGTGATGAGCAGTCAATCGAGCAGTCATTATCAACATTCTCATCTCACATGGTAAACATTGTCCACATTTTAGAAGCTATCAACAGTGGAAGCTATTCACATGAGACAGAGGATTTGCTTGCTAAGACTCAAAAGGATTTACATCATTCAAAGGTAATATATGGAACAAATCAGGAAGCAAAGGTCCCCCAGTTCTTAATTCTTATCGATGAGCTTTGTGCCGGTACAGATCCAAAGGAAGGTGCAGCTTTGGCCCAGTCTATTCTTGATAGATTACACACTTTGGATGTGCGAACAATGGCTACGACTCACTACAGTGAGTTAAAGGTTTATGCTCTTTCAACAGAAGGAGTGGAGAATGCTTCTTGCGAGTTCTCCCTTGAAACACTGAGCCCAACATATCATTTGATTATAGGTGTTCCTGGAAAGTCCAACGCTTTTGCTATTTCATCAAAGCTTGGAATTCCTCAGGATTTAATTGATGATGCCCAGGGCCGTCTTTCAGAGGATGATAGATCATTTGAAGATTTGATGGTAGACCTAGAACAGAAGCGTCACCAGGTTGAGGAAGATGCTGCAAAAGCAGCAGCAGATTTAAAGGAAGCAGAGGCAAAGCTTGCTAATGCTACAGCAAAAGAAGAAAAGATTAAATCACAGCGTGAGGAGCTTATTCGTCAGGCTCACGAGGATGCAGCAGCAATCCTTCAGGAAGCAAAGGATATTGCGGACGAAACTATTCGTGACTTTAATAAATTTGGTAAGGGCGGCGGCAACATTTCCGCAATGGAAGCAAAACGTGCAGCCCTTGGTAAAGGTATTAATAAATCAAAGAGTAAAGCAAAAGAAAAGGTTGAGGTCCAGGAGAATCACAATGTACCAACAAATCTTCATGTGGGAGATAAGGTAAAGGTTCTTTCTATGAATCTAACTGGTAACGTATGCACTGCGCCTAATGCCAAAGGTGATGTTACTGTTCAGATGGGTATTATGAAATCTACAGTAAATATCAAAGATTTGGTTCTTATCGAAGAGGAAGACAAATTCGTTCCAAAGAAGGGAACTAGAGTCAAGAATATGACCTATGGTGGTTTCAACAAAGCAGCATCTATTTCACCGGAAATCAATCTTCTTGGTTGTACAGTAGATGAAGGTATAGCGAAGCTTGAAAAATATCTTGATGATGCATATATCAGTCATCTTACATCTGTACGTGTTGTTCACGGTAAAGGAACAGGAGCTCTAAGAGCTGGTGTGCAGCAGTATCTTCGCAAGTGTAAAAACGTAGCAGAATTCCATCTTGGAGAGTTTGGCGAAGGTGATGCAGGTGTCACAATTGTAACGTTTAAGTAGTTCAAAAGATTTACTATATAATGTTAATCCTTGCAATTTTTCAACAATAGCAGTATATTATATAAAGTTGTCGAGAAATAAAGGGGAGCATTATGGAGACTAATAGAAAAGAATTATTAACAGATGATCATTTAAATAGCCTTTTAAATCAGGCTGTATTTAAGAAATACCCACTTTTAATATTGGGTAATCTGACACAAAACACATACTACATGCTTACTAGTGAGAATTTCACATCCACTAAGTGTAGCGCTGCTGGCACCTTCGATGAACTAATCGAATCAGGTTGTTCTACTATTCATGATATGGATAAGGATTTATTTAAGAAAACATTTTCTAGAGAAAATCTTCTGAAGGAGCACGAGAAAGGCGCCGATAAGGTGGAAATCAGAGTTATTCAAGAAGGTGATGATGGTCAGCTTCGTAGAGTTGAAATCACAGATTTCTTTGTTGAGGATGAAGAAACAGATGATGTGTTAGTAGTGTCATTTAATCGAAATATGTAAAAATTAGGACTGGCTACATGAGCCAGTCCATTTTTTAATTCTTTATTACAGCTACGCCATATTTGTCTAGATGTAGTTTTCCATCAACTGATGTACAAGAAATAAGTTCAAATCCATTTATCTTTGATATACATACTGGTTTGTCGGTACAGTTGAGATAGAAGTCATATCTAATATCATTAGCGAATCTAGTGTGTTTTTCGATTCCTGATGGAAGCTTGCTATAAGGAATTTCAGCTCTATCAAGCATTTCACGATATAGGAATTCAATGTCATCTTGATTAGTACGGCATGCTACATAGTAAGCATATCCTTTTTTAAATTGATTTCTTGTAATGGCAGGAGTTCCAGCCATATAGTCGTTGTCATATCTTGCCAAAACATCGGCAGTTACATCTCTAAGTAATTCCTGGTAATCACGAACTGCAGCAGAGTGATATGTAAATCCTGTTTTATGTCTTATTCTAATGTTTACAACATCCTCTGGATAAAGTGTATCGATTTCTTCAGAGCGAAGGCCAAAAATATTGTGAAGCCCATCACCTGGAAATCCTCCAAGCCAGTTCAAACAACTTTTATCAACATAGCCGGTAAAGTAGGTTGCCATGAATTGTCCACCTTCACCGATGAAATCAGCTATCTTATCCCCAATTCCATCGTGAAGAAGATAAAGCATTGGTGCACAAATAATTTTATAATTTGACCAATCCATATCAGATGAAATAATATCCGGCTCAATTCCAAAACTCATAAATTCATTGTAGATTTCCATAGAGGTCTTGTCGTAGTTCTTTGTATCTTTTGCAAGAGCCCAAGCATCATCTATGGCCCACCTGTTGTCCCAATCAAAAAGAATAGCCACTTTATTGTCTGAAACAGAGCCTGCTATCTCTGCTATGTGATTTAAATCATCACCAAGTGAGGCCACTTCTTTGAAAATTCTTGTATCATTGGTACCAATATGGTCTATAACAGCACCGTGATATTGTTCGGAAGAACCTCTGCCCTTTCGAATCTGAAAGTATTGAACGGTATCGGAACCAGTTGCAACAGCCTGCATTGAAATAAGCTTATGTACCCCAGGACGACGATATTTGTTATATGGTCTCCAGTTGACTACACCAGGAGCGGACTCCATCATCATAAAAGGCTGACCTGGCTTCATGCTTCTAAACAAAGCATGATTAAAGCTTCGCTCAAGCATAGTATCTGCATCAGACTGCCAGTTATTATGGAGCTCAGGATAGTTGTCCCAGCTGATTACATCAATAAACTTACTCATATAGTGGTAGTCGTAATCCATAAACATTTCCATGAAGTTTGTGGTAGTAGGTTCTGCCGCACCGTTTTCTCTTAAGGTGTCTATTTCAAACTTCATGAAATCTGTAGCAGACCAAGTGTTAAATCTTTTCCAATCAAGATTAAGGCCAAGCACGCAATTTTCACCATTTGCGTAAGGTGGGTCAATCTGATCAAAGCTATTGAATTTGTGAGACCAAAAAGTGGTCCACCAAGCCTTATTTAATTTTTCAATGTCATTATCATATCTATCTGCCAGCCATTCCTGGAATTTCTTGCGGCAAGTGTCACAGTAGCAGTATCCGCCTAACTCATTTGAAATGTGCCACATGAGAATGGCAGGATTTCCAGCAAAACGCTTTGCGAGAGCGGTGTCGATAATACGGACCTTCTCGCGGTATTCTGGAGATTGCATACAATGATTATGACGAAGTCCATGATGATTTCTTACACCCATTTCATCGCAACGCATAGCAGATGGATATTTTTCATCCAGCCAAGCAGGACGAGCTCCAGATGGAGTGGCAAGGACTGTGTAGATATTATTGTTGTATAGCTTCTCAATAATAGCTGCAAGCCAGTCTAAATTGATGTTTCCTTCAGTGGGTTCGTGTACAGCCCAAGAGAAAACACCTAAAGTGACAGTATTAATATGGGCATCTCGCATGTAGGCAATATCTTTATCCAAAATATCAGGCCGATCAAGCCATTGTTCAGGATTGTAATCACCCCCGTGCAAAATCCCAGAAATCTTTGTAAAAAGCCTATTTCTTTCCATATTTACTTCTCCTTATACTTAAAAGAATAATATCATACGAAAAGTGCAAAAATGAATAAAAAAAAGAGAAATAATTTATATTTTCGACCATCCCATTCGCATTGATTATCGATGGGCTATCACTTATAATTAAATACATCTTTTGTGGCAATTTATTTGCCTTAGAATGGAGTAATAAATGAAATATATTAATACCCTCAAAGAGGGAGACAGAGGTACAGAGACATACTTATGTAAGAAGAAAACACTTGGCGTATCTAAGACTGGAAAGGCATTTGAATCACTTACTCTGTGTGACAAGACAGGCACTATCGATGCCAAGATTTGGGATGTAGATTCCGAGGGCATCAGCGATTATGATGAGCTTGATTTCATTACAGTTACTGGCGATATCACTAGCTGGAATGGTGCTTTACAGTTTAATATTAAAAGACTTCGCAAGGCTAATCCTGGCGAATTCGAAATATCTGATTATATTCCTTCTAGCAAGAAGGATATCGGTGAAATGTGGAGTGCTTTAATAAAGCTTATCAATTCCGTAAAGTCACCATATATGAAAGCATTACTTAACAAATACTTTGTTGAAGATAAAGAATTCATCGAGACATTCAAGGGGCACTCAGCTGCTAAATCTGTTCATCACGGTTTCACAGGGGGTCTTTTAGAGCACACTCTTTCAGTTGCTACAAACTGTGATTACTTCAGCAATCAGTATCCATTTTTAGATAGAGATTTGCTTATCACAGCAGCTATTTTCCACGACATCGGAAAGGTACGTGAGCTTTCAGAATTCCCTAGAAATGACTACACTGATGAAGGTCAGCTCCTTGGCCACATCTTTGTTGGTGCCAGCATGGTAGACAGAGCTATCGACGATATTCCTAATTTCCCAGAGGTAAAGCGTAAAGAGCTTATCCACTGTATTCTTTCTCACCACGGCGAGCTAGAGTTTGGTTCACCAAAGAAGCCAGCCATTGCAGAAGCTATCGCGCTTTCATTTGCAGATAATATCGATGCAAAGATGGAAACAATCTTCGAGGCCCTTGAAAATGTTGAGGAAAACAACCTTACATGGCAGGGATTCAATCGTTTATTGGATTCAAACATCCGTAGAACAGGAAAGAATTAATGAATAAGAATGATATTGTAAGACTTACAATTGAAGATATGTCCTTGGAGGGAGCAGGAATTGGTCACACTGATGGTGTGACCATTTTTGTGAAGGATGCAGTAGTGGGCGATGTATGTGATGTCATCATCACAAAAGTAAAAAAGACCTATTGCTTTGCTGCTCTCAAGGAAGTGGTTGAGGCCAGCCCGTATCGAGTACAGCCTGCCTGCCCAAATGCAAAGCAGTGTGGTGGGTGTCAGATTATGCAGGTATCCTACGATAAGCAGCTTGAGATTAAGGATAATATTGTTGCAAACAATCTTGTAAAAATCGGCGGATACGATAGAGCGTATGTTGACTCTATACGTGAGCCTATTATAGGTATGACAGAGCCACTTCGCTATCGTAATAAGGCCCAGGTTCCAATTGGCCTTGATAAAGATGGCAATATTATTGCAGGCTTTTACGGAGCCAGAAGTCATAGAATTGTTCCATCAGATGATTGTAAGATTTGTTCGAAGAAGAGCATGGATATCGTATATGCGGTAATAGATTATATGAATGAATGTGGCATCAAGCCATATGATGAAACTAGTGGTAAGGGATTGATTCGCCATGTTCTCGTTAGAGAAGGTAAAGCAACAGGCGAGACTATGGTATGTGTAGTAGTTAATGGAGATTCACTGCCTAAGGTAGATTCGCTGGTGGCTCATATCAAAACAGTAGAGTCAGAGCTTGCATCACTTGTGCTTAATGTTAACACTCGCCGTGACAATGTCATCATGGGATATGAGACAAAAGCTTTATATGGCAAAGAAGCGATTCGCGATACAATTACCCTCACTAGCGGTGATACAATTGCCTTTGATATCAGTGCCAATTCCTTCTATCAGGTGAATCACGACCAGATGGAAAGACTTTATAGTAAGGCACTTGAATATGCAGATTTGCACGGTACAGAGGAGGTCTGGGACCTTTACTGCGGCATCGGTACCATTTCCCTTTCTATGGCAAAGCGAGCAGGCCGTGTAATCGGTATCGAGGTAGTACCTCAGGCCATCGAAAACGCTAAGGCAAATGCAAAGCTAAATGGACTTAGCAATGCAGAGTTCTATTGCGGCGAAGCGGAAGTAGTCCTTCCAGAGATTTATGAGAAGATGTCCCATCCGGATGTCATCATGGTAGACCCACCTCGTAAAGGCTGCGATGTAGTGGCGCTTGATACCATGATAAAAATGCAGCCATCTCGCATCGTTTACGTCAGCTGTGACAGCGCCACCCTAGCACGCGACCTCAAGCACCTAGAGGAGCATGGATATCATTTAGAGAAATACACAGTGGTTGATCAATTCGGTCACACCATGCACACAGAGACGGTTGCAAAATTAGTTATAAAATGATATTTATTAGCTAAAAAACCCTTGATACATAACACAAAAGAGATTATACTTCTCGTAATGTATATTTTATGGTGAATGCTAGAAGTCGCCATATAAAAGGGAGTAGTATAATGGCCTTATATATGTATGTTTGCTCAAAATGCAAAAAGAAGGTTTATTTGAATTTTAATGATGTGAAATTATATATTGCTGATGGCAGAAAGCATATCTGTCCAGAATGTAAGAAAAGCATGTAAAAAGGGAGGCTGTGCCTCCCTTTTAGTATATTTAGAAATTGATTGTCTTTGGAGCTGCTGTGAATGATGAGATAGTAGCTACTGCGTTCTTGAAGTAGAGAACCTCAGTGTTATCATCTTCTGCTGAGTACTGAGCCTTTAAATCAGGATAGTTATCAAGCATATGAGCCTTAGCTTCTACACGGTCATCTCTTACAAGCTCTCCGCAAATACGAATCCACTGACCATCTTTGAAAGCACAGATTTCAACCTTTGGATTAGCCTGAATCTGCTTTGAAACATCCTTAGACTTTCCTGTCTGGATGTAAAGCTTATCTTCAAAAATTTCAATTGTGCCGAATGGACGAACTCTTGGCTGGTCACCTTCTACTGTTGCAAGGTAGTAAACTCCAGCATCTTTTAAAAACTGACAAACTTCTTTCATGAAAATATCCTCCTTGTGAAATGAATTGCACACAATCTATTATAGATAAATGATTGCATATTTTCAATTAAAAAGAAAAGGTTATCTTTTGTAGCTGTAAAGTAAATAGCAACTGTCCAAGAATAATATGAACTAGCATGCAAACCCAAAGGTTTTTAGTACGACGATAAATGTAATTCATAAATAAAACAAATAGAATTGTCAGCGCTATCATTGGAAAACCGTAGGTGTAATGCATAGCACCAAAGAAGAGTGCTACAACAGAAACAGATTTATGTTTTCTGTGGTTACCTACTAACAGTGTGCGCATACCGTCATAACCCATGACATTCATACAATATTCCTGCCAAAAGGCAGTGAAAGGATATAGCATTGTGTTTGTTGTGATTTTTCCAGGAGTCAATCTATCAAGATAAAAGAATGGCTGGCATCGCTTAAGCATAATTGGATTCAGCTGCAGTATTGCAAATTTTAATAGAATCATTAATCCACCGAAGAAGGCGCAAACCAAGAAACCTCTGGTGATAGCATTCCATATTTTTGCTTTATTTACTTTTAGTGGTTCAATCAGAAAGTCTGTAGGAACTTTTCTTACCAGCGGTACCAGCGTGCCGACTGCCAGTATCAATCCGACATAGTTTCCGATTCTGTATATGGAAGCGGATTCATAAAAATAATCGATGGCTGAATTAAAAATGATGTACAGCGACATGTAAGTAAGATAAGCAATAATGAGATATTCAGAATATTGCTTCTTTGGATCGATTCCAGATTTTGAAATTACCTTATTGTCCATAACGTGAGCCCCTTTAATACATTATAGAAATATTTTATCACATTTTTTAATATTGGAACTATAAATTGTCAGTTTTTTATCCGATATAAATAGTGGAAACTAGGCACATGGATGTGCAACAGTTTTCGGCGTTTGGCACTTTTGTATTCTTTATTTGTGGAAAGGAGTCCGCTATGAAGATTGAAAACAGCCATGTAAACATGGCATCTCAACACAATTCTTATTCTTACACCCATATTGAAACCGTTACAATTGAACAGAGAGCGAATGTGGATACGCTTGGTGCGATTGTTGAGTTATCAAAGGATGGGGAAAAATCATTAAAAGAATCACTAGAAGAGTATCAGAAAACTGAAAAGGAACAGGAAAAGGAAAGACAACAAAAGAATCTTCAAAGCATGATTAACCAAATGGCTGAGCATGATAAGCAGATTCGAGAGGCTAATGCTCAGATGTCCCAGTGGGATTTCGAAGATTTGCAAATTAGTCTTGTGAAGAAGATTCTTGATCTTCTCAATGGAAAAACAAGCCCTAACGACAAAAAGTTGTCTGATCAAATGCGAGCCTTCAATGATTGGCAACGAAATGTATTTTCAAAATGCGAAGTGGATGGAGTTAAGTTTAGTGTAAATGGCGCGCAGCAGAATACACTGGATTTATCGTCAGGTGGTAGAACTTCCACCCAGGTATGGCAGCGCATTACTGCAACATCCGGTTCTCATTTGGAGTATGAAAATACGGGATTTAAGAGTATGGGGACAGTGCAGACTTCTGATGGCCGCACCATAGATTTTAATGTGGAAGTAATGTTAGGCCGCAGCTTGTCTCAAAAGATTGATTCCATATCAGAAGAGACGTACACAAGAATTCTTACAGACCCTCTTGTAATAAACATGGATACAAATGCCACAGCAATATCTGATCAAAAGTTTATGTTTGATATTGATTCAGATGGAAAAGAGGATAATATTTCTTTTGTTGGACAGGGAAGCGGCTTCCTGGCGTTGGACAAAAATGAGGATGGAAAGATTAATGACGGTTCAGAATTGTTTGGAACTAAGTCAGGTGATGGCTTCAGAGATTTGTCAGAATATGATGAAGACAGAAATGGCTGGATAGATGAAAATGATTCCGTCTTCAGCAAGCTTAAGGTATGGACCAAAGATTCAGAAGGCAATGATAAGCTTTTGAATCTGAAACAGGCTGATGTGGGAGCCATTTACCTTGGTAATATAGATACTGAATTTTCATATAAGAATGTGTCTAGTCAGACCGATGCAGTTCTTAGAAAATCAGGAATATATCTAAAAGAAAGCACAGGAGCTGCAGGAACTGTAGCCCATGTTGATTTGTCGTTGTAGTATTAGTATTTAGAAGTGCCATAATATGATTTTCAACTAGGAGTCTTA
>JAEEGI010002032.1_pt1 | contig 50168 bp, 30 predicted proteins | sample 8958751 | NCBI WGS metagenome assembly JAEEGI01 (sample SAMN16246545, study PRJNA631951) | gut metagenome | biome: gut microbiome; feature: rumen; material: KS-attached | host: Bos | place: Iran: Karaj | collected 2018-10
CGCAACCATTGTTATTGGTATACTCGTAAGTGTAGGTATCGGAAGTGGTGTAAATCGTGCCATGCCACTCGTATGCATCACATACAGTAGTGTCGAACACATTGTGTGTACCGTAGTTGACGGTCAGGTGCAGGGTATCAACGCTTGCGCAACCATTGTTGTTGGTGTACTCGTATGTGTAGGTGTCGGAGGTAGTGTAGGTCGTGCCGTGCCACTCGTAGCTTTCACATACGATTGTGTCGATAACATTGTGCGTACCGTAGTTGACCGTCAGGTGCAGCGTATCAACACTTGGGCAACCATCAGCGTTGGTGTACTCGTAAGTGTAGGTGTCGGAGGTGGTGTAGGTCATGCCGTGCCACTCGTAAGCCTCACATACAGTAGTATCGAACACATTGTGCGTACCGTAGTTGACGGTCAGGTGCAGGGTATCAACACTTGCGCAACCATTGTTATTGGTATACTCGTAAGTGTAGGTATCGGAAGTGGTGTAAATCGTGCCATGCCACTCGTATGCATCACATACAGTAGTGTCGAACACATTGTGTGTACCGTAGTTGACGGTCAGATGCAAGGTGTCAACACTTGCGCAACCATTGTTATTGGTGTATTCGTATGTGTATGTGTCGGAGGTGGTGTAGATCGTGCCATGCCACTCATAAGCTTCACATACGGTGGTATCGAACACATTGTGCGTACCGTAGTTGATGGTCAGGTGCAGGGTATCAACATCAACACAACCATAAGTATTAGTTTGGTCATAAGCATAGGTGTAAATACCTGAAACAGTATAAACTGTACCATGCCACTCATAGCTTTCACATACGGTGGTGTCAAACACGTTATGCATGCCGTAGTTAACGGTCAGGTGCAGCGTATCAACACTTGTACAGCCATTGTTGTTGGTGTACTCGTAAGTGTATGTGTCAGAGGTGGTATAGGTCGTGCCATGCCACTCATAAGCTTCACATACGGTGGTGTCGAAGACATTGTGCGTACCATAGTTGACGGTCAGATGCAAGGTGTCAACACTTGCACAACCATTGTTATTGGTGTACTCGTAGGTGTAGGTGTCGGAGGTGGTATAGATTGTGCCATGCCACTCATAGCTTTCACATACGATGGTGTCGATAACATTGTGCGTGCCGTAGTTGACAGTCAGGTGCAAGGTGTCAACACTTGCGCAACCATCAGCATTGATGTACTCGTAAGTGTAGGTGTCGGAGGTGGTGTAGGTCATGCCGTGCCACTCGTAAGCCTCACATACAGTGGTATCGAAGACATTATGTGTACCATAGTTGACGGTCAGGTGCAGGGTATCAACACTTGCACAACCATTGTTGTTGGTATACTCGTAGGTGTAAGTGTCAGAGGTGGTGTAGGTCGTGCCGTGCCACTCGTATGCCTCACATACGGTGGTGTCGAAGACATTGTGTGTACCGTAGTTGACGGTCAAGTGCAGGGTATCAACACTTGAGCAACCATTGTTGTTGGTGTACTCATAGGTGTATGTGTCGGAGGTGGTGTAGATTGTGCCATGCCACTCGTAGCTTTCACATACGATGGTGTCGATAACATTGTGCGTGCCGTAGTTGACCGTCAGGTGCAGCGTATCAACACTTGGGCAACCTTCAGCATTGGTGTACTCGTAAGTGTAGGTATCGGAGGTGGTGTAGGTTGTGCCATGCCACTCGTATGCTTCACATACTATGGTGTCGAATACATTGTGTGTACCGTAGTTGACGGTCAGGTACAACGTATCTACACTTGCACAACCATCAGCATTAGTATAGTCATAAGTATATGTGCCAGATGTTGTATATGTCGATTCATGCCACTCGTAAGCCTCACATACAGTAGTGTCATAAACATTGTGCGTACTATAGTTCACGGTCAATTGAAGTGTCACTGTGCTGTCGCAACCGTTAGCGGCTCCTCCGACGTAGGTATAAGTCGGCAGGTTCGTGCTTTCATAATATGTTATTCCATTGATCCAAGTCAGGCTGTCACAGGCAATCTGCACGTCGACACCTTCCACGCTGTGATTCACTGTCAAGTTATAATTAATAGTGCTGTCGCAGCCTGTAGCCAAAGTATAGGTATAGCTGATGAGACCGCTCTGTGTATAGGTACTGTCGTGCCATACGAACTCGTCGCAGACGATAGTATCAATAGTTACATTATAGGTCGGATTTTCCTTCACATACCAAATAACGATACTGTCGCAACCTTCAGCTGTAGTCAAGGTGTCGGTATACGTTCCTGCCTCCACCAATTCGCGTCCGTAGAAATCGATGCTACTACCTTCACAAAGAGATTTGTTTAGACGGGTAATTGGTGTAATATGCTGTATAATCTCATTCAGGTCGAAACTCTTTTCATAAGACAGTCCACCGATATCAGTAGTCCTGATGCGAACCGAAAATGTTGTCTGGCGACTGCAAACAAAAGTTGTGTCAGTTTTCAGGATATTACCATCGATAGTAAAAAGCCCATTGTCATCGTCACCTTCACCACTCACCAATTCATACACAAATGGCAGATTCACATCATTATCCAAAGTATATAAAGTACCTATCATGGTATTTACAGGATCATATTCATAGAAAGAATTTCCATTTAACACCAAATCGATAGGAGCGGTATTGTAATTGATGGAAGTATCCGGTTGTGCTTTAAAGGCCTCTCTATTACCCACATTATCCGTAGCGATAGACATAAACTGGTAATAGACTCCATTTTCAAGCGCATAGGAAAGAGTGCTGTCAGGATGAGCGCTACCGATTGTAATATAATCAGCGTTATTTGCGGACACATATACCTCAACAATCTGAACACCAGAGCCATTGACATCATCTTGCGCCTCAAAAGAGAAGGTACAATAGAGCGAGTCGCTGGCATTCATTTCGGCGTAGAGGGTGGAAGTTGGGGCCACAGCATCGAAAGTGTTGGTCCACACATTCGTACCGATGGGAGCGTTATCATCGAAAACGATCAAAGCTTCAGCACTGACGGTGTCGCCAGTTTGCACATTCGCATCTGGAGAGATATAGAAACTCACATAGCCCTGTCCATGTCCGAGAGAATCGTTGATAGGCAGAAAACCCATTTGTGAGCTAGCGGGCTCAGCGCCTGTGGCTGGATCAATACTCTGGAAAATCCAGAACAACTGATGGTTAATGATATCAATACCGGCAGTCACATCCACCCAAACGCCCAAGGAGTCAGACACATCCAGACGCTGGCTATAGGATGACACATTGGAAGGTACCGTAAAGATAAAACTACCGAAACCGAAATCCGCCAGACGGAAAGAGGCAATCTTCTGATTTTCAGGAACGTCGTATGTAATTTTCACTCTTGATGCCGGTGCCATAGCAAATTCAGGGTCATTCTCAAATTCAATGGTATAATTCATTTTATCTGTTTTATTGACAAAATGAAGTTCTTCGTCATAGCCAGCGGGTCCTTTGATTTCATTGGGGTCTTGAGAGCACTCCTCTTTTTTGGCATAGCCATCCACATCATCCCAACCAGTGTTTCCGTCCGCATCACGAACAATACAAATCACACTAAAATGGCCCTCGCCTGGTCTGACAGTTTTGAAAGCGACATTACCACGTGGCTCCCAACCTCCCGTAAAAGTGTATGGAGGTGTACCACCTGATACGTTGGCGGCAAAAGTCACCTCCGGAATTTCATTACAATTGCCATCTACCGATGTCGGACCGGTAATAATCACTGTCACGAGACAAGCATCTTCCTTGGTAATAGAGACAGAGCCGGTGTAAAACACCACACTGGGACAAGAGTTTGACCTGACCGTTACCGAATAGTTTCCGCTGGTCAAGCCTGATGCTATTGCCGAAGTCGAGACGACTTCCCCACCCTTCTTCCATTCAATGGTACTTTTTGAATTCAAGCCTGCAGGAAGATCCACGACGGCGACTCCATCATGACCAGGAGAACAGGATTCCTTGTTCACCATGTAGGCTTTAATACATTCACCTTGGGCAAAGGCGCTGTTGATCACACTCAACAATATCATTGCAAGTGCTATTATCTGAAAGAAAATTCCATTTATTTTTTTCATATCGTTTTCCTTTCTTTTTTATTCACAAACATCGCCAACACCATTACCATTGGCATCCTGTTGATCGGGGTTAAAGTAATTGGGACAATTGTCAATCTCATTAGGAACAGTGTCACCATCGAGGTCGGGGTCGCAAACGTCGCCTATACCGTCACAATCCATATCCGCTTGATCAGGATTATAAGTATCGGGGCAATTATCCGTATCGTCAGCGATACCATCGCCATCGCGATCGGAATCGCACACATCGCCAATACCATCATTATCCGCATCCTCCTGATCGGGATTATAGATTAAGGGACAATTATCGCAAGCATCGCCAATGCCGTCGTTGTCGCTGTCGGCCTGGCCTGGATTGAATTGGAAGGGACAATTATCCGCCTCATCGGGAATACCATCGCCATCCTGATCAAGGTCATTCTCATTTGGAATTCCATCACCATCGATATCGTCATCACAATCATCACCTAAACCATCGCCATCGAAGTCATACTGACGGGGATTCGGATAAAACTTGCAATTGTCGCAGCTATCCCCCAAACCGTCATGATCACTGTCTAACTGGTCTGGATTAGGCTTATACATACAATTATCGCAAATATCACCTATTCCATCTCGGTCAAAATCCGCTTGATTTGGATTATAGCTATGAGGACAATTATCACAAACGTCACCTACTCCATCCTCATCACTATCCAGCTGGTCCGGATTCTGAGTGCAGGGACAATTATCCTGGCTATTGGGGATGCCATCGCCATCCAAATCATCACCAGTGATAAAATCATTCACACCCTTCTTGGCCATAAACTGCAGAAGATTTCCTGTCAATGACGAGCTATCTCTCACCACAGCAATGTACCACCTGTTGTTCACCATTTGCATGCCGAAAGGAATAGTAGTTAAAAGCGTATCACTGTTATAGCAATTCACCATTGCCACGGTAAAATCATCTTGCTCGTATGTAAACAACAGCTTCATTTGCTCTATCAATGAAACCACAGACAAATAACGCTGCTGTATAGAGTCAACGGCCAATATAGTACTGATAGTTGTCGCATCCACAGGACGATATTGTTGGGTGATACCATTCACATTATGGTTGTGATAAGCTTGCAACAACCTGCACAAAGCGGCTGGCAACGAAGCATCTTGAGTGGGGTTTTGTGTACCACCCGAAACAGAGATAATACGACTGTCGTCCTCCGACGGGGTTAAACCATACACACCGTATGAAAATACCATGCCACAAACATTGTGACTACTGTCGGACATATATAAAGTTGTACTGTCAATTTGCATATCCATGGTCAACGTATAGTTTGTCGTCTGATACGATGAAGGATAACGACAAGTCTGGGCTTGTGTTTGGATAAAGGACAAAACTGCTACAGCAAGTCCTAAAATGATATATATCTTTTTCATCTTCATACGCCTTTATTAGTTAAAAAATGAATATGTAAACAAATTATAATCTACCTCATCAGTATAGAAGCTACACAGGGTTACTTTGCCAACAATCTTCAGACCCACATTCAAGGGGCTCCATTGAATTGACTCGCCAATAGTCCACGTCAAGCTTGTGCTGCCCTCTCCCACAAGATTAAGCTCAGCAGAGAGAAAATCCGGGTCTCCGAAAAACACCCGCACACCTCCCGCAACATTGGCATACAAGCTAAGAGGAATCGTAATAGTGGAGCACTCTCTCTTAAACTTGATGGACAAGGGTCCAAGTCTTACTCCTATCGCCGCACCCACATGAATTTCAAGACCTCCCACATGAGGAATACTCAGTGATGTAGGGATATAACAATCAATACCCAAATACGCATCAATGGTCGGCAAATCCACTCTAAAGCCAGTAATTTCTTTACCTTCACAGCAGGCATGTATATCTGAGCCCTGTGGCAGACTTAAGACCAGATGGAAATCAGGAGAACAAGGATTAAAGTCTTTGGACAAAGTGTTTAACTTATCCGCAAATCCTTGGGCTTTCTGCACCATGGCATTTATTTTCTTGAAATCTTCAAGGAATTTATTGAAATCCACACTTTTGCACGTGGACAATCCTAAATCCTCATTAAAGACATTCACAGTGGCCTCATTGGTGGACGTATGACCTCGATAGTTAAGACTAAACGTTATCGTTTGCTCTTCATCTGACTCACCAGCATAATTCGTCACCCGGGTTGGTGTAAACTGTACCAATGACTCATATCCATCAGGATTAGTTTTGATTTCAAAATCACTCAATGCCAAATTATCGCCAGAGTTGTAACAGTCCTTCAATGGTGTGACACTAACAATCGTAACGGAGTCAACCACTTTCACTTTCACCTGGTCTTGTTCCACACCGCAGGAAGAGGAACGCGTTACCGTGTACAACTCTTCAGAAGACTGTGGATTTACCGTAATAGTGGCTTGATGAGGATCACCAACAATATTAGGTCCCGACCACTCATAGCATTTGTCTGACGAGCCATCAGCAGCGCCAATGGTCACTGTCTGTGAGTTATCAGATTCTCTCAACACTTCCTTGTCTTCACCAGCCCACTGGGCTTTGGCCGTCATACACAGCAGAAGCATAAAAGCTGACGTAATTACTAATTTTATCGTTTTCATATCGCTTTATTTTTTTATTCTTGAACTGGTTTAATGGTGAAAATCAAGGCACCCGACGTAAATCCATAGATATTGAGGGTTCCATAGCTGCCCGGGCGGAGCAGACCTTGAGGCTCACCCTCAATGGACAAGGGGACTCGCAATATCGTTTGATGAAGAGTGATGCCATCTGGAGTCAGTGCAATGGGACATCCTCCGATACTGGTAATCTCCAGTACCTGATCATGCAAGTCAACATTTCCGACATTACCGAACTCCAACATCATCACTATATTACGGTTGGGACGCGGAGAGCTGGGGAATAGCATATTATATGACAGACCTGATGGCTGACCTTCCTCAATGGTAAAGCCATTAGCAAGCACGGCCTCTCCTTCGCAGAAGTTCACAGCACTCACATCATAAATGCCTGGCGTATGACCTGTCAAATCGAACTGCGCAAATACCTGATAATAATTCACATAAATAATAGAATCGGCAGTAATCACCTCATTGCCACGACGCATGGTCACTATCATATCAGGACGGAAACGCGAACCCGTGAGTTCCACAGTCACCATACCCGTATTTCCACCATGATTATCGTTCACACCCATCAGTTCGAAAGGCAGGATATCAGCACGAACAATCGTATTCTGCGCATGATCAACTGGAGTAGAACCATATATATTCACTCCATAGAAGCCAGGCTGCGTAGCAGGAATGTACAATTCTGAGTTAGCCTGATATTGTCCAATAGTGGAATAACTGTAATTCAGGTTATCACCCATCGCATTATAAGTAGCATATATCATATTCACAGCACCCATGAGAGAATCTTCTGATGTCAAATGAATACGTACGGTTTGGTTCACATTGTCACCGACATTGAGCATGTAGTCCGACACCTCATTGTTGCGGAGTGTGTCATACACATTTTCATTGAATGGCAATGGACGGATAGTAACGGCAAACGGATCAATAGAATAAGCAGTATTGTTGTTGTCATTCACCTCGTTGAACGCATTGGTTACGTCAGTCTTCACAATAAGATAATAGTTACCCGCTGACAAACCACTGACACGAGTTTCCAGATTCTGCTGCAAAGTAGCATCCACATCCAAATTCACAGTATTGGTCGTAACACTACCCAACAAACGGTCATTGGCATCAAATGCGGTATCTGTAGAGACATACACCAATGAACGCAAGCCATTACCGGAAACTGCATAATCGCCTATGTTCTGGACAGTCCATTCAGCATGGAGTGTTTGACCCGAGACAATGGTGTTTTCACATGTCACATCAGTCACCACCAAATCACCCGGAACCGGTAAAATCACAATGACAGGCACAACAGCCGTATTATTCTCCTGATTTGCATCATACGGAGTATTGTTGACATTAGCTTTCATCAACAAGTACAAATTACCACTGTAAGGCAACGGAACCACAAAACTAAGCGTATCTCTATAGAAATCACCCGATGCCAAGTTCACATTTCGTTGATTTTTAGTTCGCAACTCAACATCAGAATTGTCATAGTTGTTATTTAAAGATACAAACAACTTGTCGTTCCAATTTCCTTGTGCGATAGCAATGTCACCAACATTGGTCACCTTATAGGCAATACGTGCCTGCTGACCACTAACGATATCATCTAACACCTCAACCTCACCAATTGATATATCAGGTGTCGGTATACTATTGACAGTCAACGTTTTTATCAAAACATTGTTGCTGATATTGATATCCGAATTATTGAGATTGTAGTCGGTGACACCTATCAAATAAGAGGTAGAAGGAGCCCCTAATGGTATGGTCACCCGTATGGGCACCTCATAACTGGCCCCTGGTTCTACCACACTTCTGTGAGTCATAGACTGCATCAGCTGGTCGGTAGCATGCAACACATCATCCGACGACAGGTAGAGCACATCTTGCCATGAGGAAGACAGTGTTGGCAATGCTGAATTGTTTTGGATATGCAAAATAAAGGTGGCCGTTTCTCCCCACTGCATAACATCTGGTCCCTCAATTTGCGTCAACCGCAGATCCAACTGATAAACTGAGGTCGCAATCATATTACTAACCGCCTTGTTGTTGTGTTCGCCTTCATGCTCATACACCTGATTGTTGGCATCAACAAACGCATGGATATAGTAATTGCCTGACACAACATTGATCGGCATAGTTACTGTCACCGTATTGGAAACCGATTCATTGACTCCCAAATTGAGGTAATCATAATTCGTAAACAGAAGTTTCAGCGTGTCGTATGATGTGGGAGACATGGAATAATAGAACTTTTGCATCACTCGGGTATTATTCAAGGCTCCCGTACCCTGGTTGGCAATAGTGTAAGTCAGGGTAACACCTGTACCAAGGTATGCCTGTGCAGGAGCCACAAGTGAGGAAATAACCAAATCGGGTGAAGGACTGAGCAGAACCTCAACAGGAACACTTACCGCCTCATTATTGCCCAGATTTCCGCCTTCACACACATGAGCATCGGCATTGCATACCACATGATAATAATAAGTACCACTGATACCATTGGGGATAACCAATGAACAAGTATATGTTTCACTGTCACCAATACCCAAATCCAAAGCATGTGTATGGGTATATATCAAGTCTGAAGCCTGATAGCTATTAGCGGAAGTGCTGAAGTAGATTTCATCAGTCACATTTTGCGAATTAATCGGTGCGGCACCAGTGTTGATTATGGTATACGACAACTCGGCAGGAGTGCCACTCCACAAATGACTGTTAGTGTCCGCATCCCCCATAACTGGTATCACCTCTCCAACCGTCAGATTGGGCGTGACGAAATTCAGATTCACAGTTGTGATATTATTTTCCTCATTCGCTTCAAACACAGAGCCACCCTCATCAACACTGAATCTCAACACATCTGTTTGGGCGGAAACACAAGGAAGTTGTATCGTAGCTGTACGAGTCATTGACCCTCCAGCCGGCATATTAATGTTTCTTACATTCGCCTGATAAATACTTATGCCATGGAAGAGGAACTTATCTCTGAAAGAGCCATTATGCATACCACCCAAACCCTCGTTGGTAACTGTCCACTGAACTTGGACTGGCACATTGGGATCAATTTCATCTGGCATCACAACATTTGTCACTCTCAGATCCGGAAGCAACACTGTCAATGCAGGCTGATAAGCGTATGTATTGTTATCGTCGGCATTGTATTCAAACACATCATTATCAACATCTGTCACCACATACAAATACCAGCTTCCCGAAATATTCTCAGGAAAACGCACCGTAATATTATTCTCGTAGGATGCGTCAGCAGCCAACACGGAAGTATGTGTAACACTGCTCAATTTAATAGCATTTGTCCTATTCAGTGGAGTGTATCTGCTGATATAGACAGCATCTTCCCAACGATTCACGTAGGTAGGACTTGCACCCATATTGGTCACCATGTAATGACAGGTATAAGTACCATTAGCATCCACCTCATTGGGCATGGTAACCGATGTAACCTGAAGATCCGTGAACCAGGTAAGGGTAATTTCCATCGGAGATGAAATACCTTTGTTATTATGTTCTTGCAAGCCTTCATAAACCGTATTATTATTGTCAGTAACCACAATAAAATAATAACTACCACTACATTCTACGGGGATGGTAAACTGTGCTGTCCGCTGATAACTTTCATTAATAGCCAATGTGCCATCATGTACAAATCTACCGAGACGAATATCATTTTCAGTATCAAGTATTGTATCACTTGACAGATAAATCACATCTATCCATGAGTTCATAGCGGCAGCCTGTCCCCTATTCTCAACCGTCCATGTCAGGTTGGTTTCCATACCGGAGATAGCTGTTCCGCCATGAGTCACTGATGATACCACCAAGTCGGGTGATGGAGGCGGCAAGATTGTGATAACCTTATAAAAGAAATTATCACTTTCATTTACTTCCACAACACCATTGGAACTAAAATTGAAAACCGTACCTGACAAGTAGGGATAAGGATATCCCGACGCATCGGGTGTATATGGATTAGGCGCATAATTATTACCTGTTGGATCATAATTAATATCACGCACATTAGGCTGGTCAGCAAGCACAAACAAATAATAACTACCCACATAATCCTCAGGAATGGTTACTTCAACAGAATTGGTATAAGACTCACCCGAATTAAGCACATTCAGACTGGGGACAGTTGCCAGTTTGACCTCTGACACATTATACCAGAATCCATCACCGATACCATCTACGGGAGTAAGCCATATATAATCATACCAGGTTGATCCTGGGGGCGTATTACCCAGTCCATCATTAGTCACTGTCCATGTCACTGTCATCGATTGCGTTGACATAGGCGTGGAGGTGGAAATTGCCGAAACGTGCAAATCCGGATTCCAGTTTGCCTGAATAGTTGCCACAGCGCTGGTCTTGCTGAGACACTCATTCCAAGCCACAACTTTCCAGTTATAGGTAGCTCCTGGCTCATAATCCGGTAAATTATAAACCACGTAAGGCACCACTATACCAGAACGGGTAGGTGTTGTTGGTTCGCTAGCAGAAGATGGCCACAGATAAAAATCATACGAGGAGGCGTTTTCCAGAACAGACCAATTGAAGCTCACCTGTCGGTTATAGATGATATCCCCATCAGCCGGCACCATTACCGTAAAATCCGACAGGCTATCCAAAGCATTGGGGTCACAAGTGGTTTGGAAACTAACAGGAATTGAAAGAATACTCGTCTCATTCTCTCCGCATATCGAACGAACCGTAGCTGTATATTGACGATTGAAACTTAATCCTTCCAGTGTACAAGTAGGATATTCATTGACAATCAAGTTATTAGTCGTACCGCTATTGACTTCACTGTAAACCACCAGCCACTGGTTTTCCGTACCTGTAGGCTGCCAGCTCAATTGGGCAGAATTTGTAGTGATATTGCTTGCCGTCAGGTTCATTGCCGAGGTACAATTGCTTTCCTCTTGTCCTTCAGAGCAACCCATATCCACCGTCAGACCGAAAATACGTTGGTTGCCATATAAGTCAAGCGAATCAGTCACAAACTCATTGTTACCAATATTGATACAGTCGGAAGTCGGATGCAACTGGAAATTACCGTTTTGCGGATCAGTGAAACGCACATAATTCTGACTCATATCCAAGCCATCGTTGGAGGAAGCCAAGAGTATGTTTCCTTCACCTGAATAACCACCCTCAACTGCAGAATAGGAGACTGAAATCGAGTATAGCTCTATATTATTCAAGGAATAGACCACTTTATTACCCCAAACAATACTATTAGTCAAAGTGATGTTATTGACCGAATAAGAACCATAAATACCTCCACCTACGTAACCATTAGTATTTACCGTATTGGAAACTATATCACAGTTCACGAAGTTGACATTACTGGAAGAGATATACACACCACCACCATAATAGGCACTTGTATTGCCATATATCAAACAGTTGGAGAAATCCGTGTATCCATTAGTATAAACACCACCACCATAACCCGGAGAGGTATTATGGCTGATTTCCGTACGTCTCACATCAGTATAGCAGGTATATAAACCGCTACCATATCCATAACTCACATTTTCAAAACTATTGTTTGCTATAACACAATTATTGATAACTGACCTGCTATTGTTACCGCCACCGTATGCATACACTCCGGCACCAAAGAAGGAATTGCTTTGTCCATTGGGGTTCTCTATGACATTGTTTTTCACGACACAATTGCTCAGGGTACCAAATGCTCTTATGTATGCACCCGCACCGTTTCCTTGCACCTGGCCATTCTGGATTGTAAAGCCATCCCAAACAGCAGCTGTATTCGCCGAAAAATGATCTTTTTGCACCAGCACACGTTGTGTATATTGTCCGTCAAGGACAGATGTGTTTGTCTCGAAGTCGCGCAGATTCAAGTCATAATCAGCATCCTCAGTACCGGCGAAGCCGCCATAGACATTCACACCCTCTTGCATGACAAAAGCATTTTCGGAAGTTCCATCGCCATAATAGGTTCCTGCCGCCACCCATACTACCGCATCATTTACAATCGCCACATTCATAGCCGACGGGATGGAAGACATTGCATTTTCCCAACTGTCACCACTCCTATTGCCAGCTCCATTCTCTTTCACATATACAATACCATTATAGTTAGGCATTACAACTCCATAATATGGAGATTCGTAGCAACCTATGTCGATGGTATCCATCTGCACACGGGCATTACCATCAAAGTCATGAATATCAGCCACACTATTATCGCCACGGTTGATACAGGGAGACCCCTGTTGCAGATGCCAATCCACGCTGTCAGTAACATCTGCGATGCCAGCCATTAACGAAGGATTTACAAAATGTGGAGAGAGACAATCCTGTTCATCATTCTCAAGTGATAAAACTATATTATTAGTACCTTCACAAGGAATATCAGAAGCCACGTATGATGTGGTAAAATAAGAACCTTCTATTCCATTCGGCATCCCGTAATTCTTATTACCCCATACAATACAATTCGTAATTGTTGCGTAATAGCCATTAATTCCCGCACCATGATAGGAAGAACTACCTGTTGAGCTACCTCTTGAAATTTCATTATTGACGATGGTGGAATTTCTTACCGTATTATTGGAACTGCTACTATAAACGCCAGCACCCGAATTGTTATAGGTAGTGTTGTTGGCAATCAAACAGTTGGTCAGCAATACTTGGTTATTCATATAAATACCACCACCACTACTACGACTGCTATTGTATTCAAACGAGCAACCATCTGCCACGACATTCTTATACAAATATGCACCACCTCCGTTGTATGTAGAGGAGTTATGGCTAATCGTACAATTAATCAAAAATGTAGTATCAGTAGTATTATAATTATAATAATATACATATATACCACCACCATAAACTGCGGCATTATTTTTAATCACACAGTTCCGCAATGTGAACCCAAGTTTCAGGTAAGCGGCGCCTCCGTATGCCCTGTCGTTGCTACCATTACTAACCGTATGGGCTCTACCATTTTGCAGGGTAAAGCCATCCCATACTGTATGAGTGACCGTGAAATCCGTGTTTTGGAACAACAAACGCTGATTGTGCTGACCATCAAGGATAGAGACATGAGCCTTGACATCACGCAGTGAAAGGTCATAGTTAGCCGGTTCATTGCCTATGAAGCCACCATATACATTTACTCCTTCAACGACAGTAAAGGCACTAGCCGATATGCTGTCACCATAATAGGTACCCTCAGCCACCCATACATCAGCATCGTGCATGAAAGCTAAAGACAATGCGTCAGAAAGAGAAGACATGGCGTCATTCCAACTTGTACCATTGCCAGTGCCATTTTCGGCAACATAAATTATACCATTATATTCGGGCAAGGTAATACCATCGTATGCCGATTCGAAGCAGCCCAAATCAACGGTTTGTACCTGAATACGGTCATTACCATCCATGTCAACACTGTCGGCAACACCCAATGCCGCATTATTACCTCTGTTTATACAGACAGAGCCCTCCCCTATGTGCCAATCCACATTTGCGGTTTCATCCCCGCTACCAGCGACCTGTGACGGATTAACAAAATTCGGGTAATAAAGACTATTACCATTCGATTCCGACGACAAGGCGACAAAGTTTGTTCCCGCGTATGCCCCATCAGCCGCACTGTACTGACAATCGTAATTGCCTCCCAGATTTGCCTCACCATTGACATTACGATTACCCCAAACAATGCTGTTCACTATTGTAGCAGTATAGTAGCCATATACACCTGCACCCATACTGGTTGAACTGTTTTTGTTTCTAACAATGGTGGAATTCAAAATCTTTGTTCCTGAATTCAAATAAACACCAGCTGCATAAGCGGAAGTATTGTTCGCTATCAAACAATTGGAGATGATATCTCTGCTGCTATTAGCATAGCCAACATATACACCTCCACCATAGCCACTACTAGTATTGGTACTTCTGTTATGTGACACCACGCATTTACTCAAGGACATATAATATACATAAACACCTGCCGCATCGTTCGAGGCAGTATTATGCGATACTGTACAAGCTTCTAGTGTGCAAGGATATGAAGATGATGCATACGAATACACACCACCACCATTATACGCCGCATTGTTGATGATACGACAATTTCTCAAACCACCTCTGGCACGCAAAAACGCGCCACCACCACAATTATTATTTGAAGTGCTCGAGAATGAGGTGACATTACCATTCTGTATGACAAAGCCATCCCACACGGTCTTCGTGTTAAATGAGACCGATTGATTCAGTACACGTTTATTGTTTTGTCCATCCAAAATAGTGGGATGGGCATTGATATCACGTTGTGACAGCTCGGTTTCAGTACCGGCAAAGCCACCATATACATTTATACCATCCGTCATGGTAAACGCATTCTCACCATTTGCTCCATAATACGTTCCTTCGGCCACCCAAACCACCACATTCGTACCATAAACCTCTTTTATTCTAGCAGCCGTATTCGTTGCCCATGCCAAATCATCGGTAGCATTTTCCCAGCTGCTGGCATCACCAGTGCCAGTATTAGTAACATACAACTTATCAAGATTAATCAATGAAGTGGTGAAAGTCACCGTTTTCCATGAACTTTGTATATTACCGTCGCATATTGTACGGATGCGCGCTTCGTAAGTCGTATTATAACGCAATCCCGTCAAAACATATTCTCCACCAGATGCCTGCAAGGTTTCGTAGTTATCACTTCCCGCAATCCCATATTGCAACTCGATGCCTAATGCTGATGAATCTTGTGCATATACCAACTTAGCCGAATTCTCCGTCACATTCATCACCACCAAGTTCGAACGTTCGCAATCCGGATTAACAATACACTGTCCATTCAGTTTCAAGTTATTACGGTATTCAGCTAAAGTACCGCTAAAAGACGGATTAGCCGGATTATAATTAGTACCATCTGAATAAACATATAATGTAAGATTCCCCGCAGTAGATTGGTTTGTGTAGAATTTGTTAGAACTATTTGTATAGCTGCCGTTATTGTCATCAACCACCAGCACCAAATTATCTATACCATTATATTCAAATTCATTTTGCAACGTAATATTATACCAATAATTCGACCCATTGCGATTGAATGTAATAGTACCTGAATACACCAAGGTCAAATCCTCCAAAGGAACCCAATCGTAATTGCTACTGAAAGATGATTTGGTTGTATGTCCCAGATAGATATCCATAGTTCTGGTTTGGTTACTTGAATAGAAATACTGCAGGGCCAGCGAAGTAATCAAACCGCCACCGCCTATTTCTGAAGCCAAGTATATTTGCTGTGAGTAACCATATTTGTAATAGAAATTCGAAGGTAGATTGCCAGCATAATTCGTAAGGTTTGACGGACCATTTATTATCGCGCTCGTATTCCCTTCGAAAGCACAAGCTATCGAACTTTGTGAAGGACTAGTAGTGAACACCAGTTCAGAAGTATATTCTGAGGTTTGTCCGTTGTTACAGAATGAGCGCATACGAACCATATAGTTGGTACTGGGTTGCAAGCTTGCCAGCATACGGTAAGTACCCTGAAGTTCTTCTGGCAGCACCGTCCACTCTGTTGCATCTTCAGTCTTATATGACAGCTCATAATACGACAATTCTGTCACATTGCCACCATCCTGCCACGTAATCAGTGCTGAACTACTCATCACATCCTGCGCCGCCAAGTCAATGGGTTTTAGGCAATATTCTTCATTATGGAACTCGTAGCAGCCGATTTCCACCGCATCGCCATACACACGGCTCTCACCAGCCATATCATAAGAACCCAAATAATCGTTTGCCATACCCGCATCAATCAAAGCAGAGCCTATACGCAGACGGTAATCACCATTCTCAGAAGACACAAAGAATGGATAATTCACGTTTGGATCACTGCCGAAATTATCACTCGACAGATTGATAACTCCATTATAGCCATCCAGTCCTTCTATGGCGGAATTGAAAGCCGTCATATTATTGCAGTTCTTCAGATTCGCGGATGTACCGGCATAAGTATTGCCCCATACCACTGTATTGATCATGACACCATTGAAATCCGACAAGCCCGCATTACCACTATATAAAGACACATTGCCCACAATATCACAGTTCACTATCGTGTCGGAGAGGTCATACACACCCGAACAATAACCTGCAGTATTGTTGCTGATTTCACAATTCACCATCTTACAGCCTCCACTCACACCACCACCATAATTGCTTGCAGTATTGCCACTTATCTTGCAATTAATAAAACTAACGCTATTATTGACAGCACATACGGCACCACCACGGTAGGAGGAGGTGTTTCCTACAAATTCACAATCACGGAAATTGTAACTGTTACTTCTGTTAATTATGCGTACAAAAACCGCACCACCACTCGATGTTGACGTATTATTCTCAAAACGGCAATTTCTCACCTCTGCCAAGCCTATATTCGCGCCACCACCCGAACCTGAAACATAACCATTACGAATTGTAAAACCATCAATAATGACCAAATTATCACTACCATTTGAATTCTGATTGAGCACCTGACGGCTATTCTGTCCATCAAGAATAGTGGGATGCGCTTGAATGTTGCGTTCTTCCAATGAATTTTCGTTGCCCGCGAAGCCACCATAAAGTTTTGAGCCATCCTCTATCAGGAATGCCACATTATTTTCCACATTTCCATAGTAAACACCCTCGGCAACCCATATTTCAGGCATGTGACCGTATGCTTGATTCACCATACTCGCAGTATTCAAGGCCCAAACAAAATCATTTGTGGCGTCGAGCCAGCTACTACCGTCACCCGTTCCATTGGTAGTCACATACAAACGATCATAGTTCTTTACAGGTGTAGTGAAATTGACAGTTTTCCAATCGCTGTATTCCCCTCCACTACATACAGAACGAATTCGAAGTTCATAGTTTGTATTCGAAGACAATCCTGTAATTGTGTATGAAGTACCCTGAGCCGAGATACTAGTATATGCATTGTCGTTCTCACGCTTATACTCCAACTCATAGCCCTGCACACCATTTCCGACGGCAATGGACAACTGGGCGGAAGTGTCGCAAACATTCACCACAGCCACATTGGAACGGTCGCATCCTCCAGGGATACATTCTCCAAGGATTCTCAAATTATTACGGTATGCATACCGTGTTCCGCTAACAGGGTTGGAAGGATCGTATGTGCTACCATCTCTATAGGCATACAAGGTCTGGTATGATGAGGTTGGATGAATATAAAATCTATTTCCATCGCAATTATACGATCCTGTTTTATCCCTAAAAACGATCACAAGGTTATCGGTACCATTGTATGAAAACACATTGTTAAAGACAATGGGCAACCAATAATCTACATTATTGTTGCTAAAAGTAATCATTCCGGAATATACCAGCTGCAAATTATTATACGAAACCCAATCCGAAGTGCTTTCAAAATAAGATTTGGTAGTATGTCCCAAGTATATCTCAATGTCACGTACCCTGGAGACCGAATTAAAGCACTGCATACTAATTTCACTTATATCTCTGGCACCTCCAATCTCCGAGGCCAAATAAATCTGCTGTGTATAGGAATAATTGTAACAAATTTGGATAGGCAAGAAACCTGATCCTTCGGTTGAATTTGCACCGATAATAAACTCAGATGAGCCATTGGTACATTCCGTTCTGAACGTATTTCTAGAATACGGAGAACCCAACCCTTCTTCACAGAATGCGCGAACACGCACCATATAAGAGGTTTGTTGCTGCAAACCACTCAGCAAATAGGCATGAGTGGTTATATTGCTCACGACAGTCCAGTTGTCCGCATCGGTAGCTTTATAGGAAAGCTCATAAAATGCAGGGGTATTCTCGTCTCCATTCTCCCACGTCAGCGTGGCGGAACTTGCCAGCACATCGCTAACTTGAAAATTCACTGGCGCATAACATGCTCTCGTCGTAGTAAAGCTTATCATATTGCCGTGACCTTCACCTGCCTCATTATAAGCATAAGCCCAAACATAATAAGTGGTCTCAGGAAGCAAACCAGTCACCTCAAGCGATAAAACGGAATCCGTACCATATTCATAATAATAATATAAAGCCCCACTATCCAATGTAGGAAGAGTATTGACGTAAAAACCACGGTCATATATTTCAGCATAACCTTCAAAGGTGATTTTACCACTTAACACAGCTGTAAAACCCGTTATTTCTGTCGCATCATAGGTAACCAAGGCTGGAGGCACAGGCATGATAGTAGCGCATTCCGAGAGGTCGGAGACCGCGCCATTAGGACAGATGCTCGCCACTTGATAGCAGGCCCCTGAATTGAAAGACGGAATCATGTACCAGGAATTTGTCAAATTCGCTGCAATCAATACACCATTCTCATACACATTATAAGTCATTTGATTAGATGTTTGATCAGGATCATCTATTGGTACGACAGGGCCCACATTCTTACCTCCCCAACTCAACCGATAAGCACCATTTTCTTGTTCATCCCAATACACCATAAATGGCACATCATAACATGGTTCCAATGGCAAGGAGATATCCCGTACATTATTACCTTCAGTTAAATTATGGAAAAGATAACTACGCTCCTGATAACCATTAGCCCACACATACACATACAAATCCCCGGTCGCTCCTGACATGGCTATTGAGTCAACAGCATAATGTCCTGTACTATCTGTTTGAATTTCCGCGATAAAATTTGTACTTGACCATTCATACTGTCCATCGTAATTATATTGAGCCGCGCCATACACACTCACATAGGCGCCACTGACGGGCAACCCCGTTGCAGCAGAGGAAATCGTACCGCCAAGATTTATATATCCGTAAGTAGTGAATGTCTGTTCCGGTCCATATACTGTATCCTCACTTGTAATACCAAAAGCGCGCACATAGTATGTGGTGCCTGCAGACAATTCATCGACGGTTAACATAAATGAAGTTGACATCGGCATATCCCCACCCTGAGGAGCAAAATAAAACATATCGTTGACCGTGGGGTTTGGTGAAGTGCTGTAACACACACCTATCAGCGGAATCTCATCATCACATGAAAGATCCACATATCCACCCATATCGGCAGAATTGGTGGTAATATATTCCACCGGATAGGTACCCATAGCAAAATTCTGTATGATAGTCAAATGCAAGGTTTCCTCTGAGTTGCAGCCATATTGGTTGGTATATGTATGCACATAAGTACCGCTCTCCGTATAGGTGTTAACCGAAGTTACATGAGTCACCTTAATATCATCAATCATCAACATGTATTGATCATAGCAATTGCGATGGACAAAAGCCAAATAGATAGTTTGTCCCGCATATTGAGTCAAATCCACCGTATGCATAATCCAATCCGCATTGCTCAATGTTTCCTCCCACAAAGCTGTCGTATTGAAATCATCGATATTGGCAGAAGCCGTGGATACAAGCAAATCATAATGTTCCGCACCCCAGGAGGAACTCCAAGGCGCCACCCACCATGACACATTGGTATTACCCGAATCAGGCACCGAGATAGCAGGGGTAATCAACCAGTTGTTCGGATTTATCGATCCATAATTATCCATATAAGATGCTGATAACATGCAATAATTTCCCGAATGCGGGTTGTCCGAATCCGCCCACCATGAGAAGCCATCCTCATTCGCATCCACAATGGACCAACCGGTGGAAGGTCCCCCGTTTTCAAAAGATTCGTATAGCAACACATCACCATCATATACAGTATATTGACCACATGCTGTAACCCAATCTTCATCGGCAGAAGCACACGTCGGAGTTGTAAAACTCAGTTCATTACCGAAACCCCAAATGGTATCATTACCTGAAATAAACTCATAAAATGCACGAACATAATAGGTGGTTTCCTCTTGCAGCCATGGTATAGTATGCTCCCATGTCATTGCTGTTTCCAAATAGTTATTGGTTCGATATATACGGGGGTCACCTGGTCCTGGATTAGGAGAGGTGGAACAATAAAAGCCATAATAGATTTCTTGGCCATAAGTATAGCCAGCAATCATAGAAGGATCAATGTAACCTGTGACCGTTGCGGACGTAGGCGTCAGATTGCTCACACCCAAAGTGTTAATGTCCACTAATGATGAAGCAACATTCACATTATCCAGCAGCAGGAAACCTATGCCTACTGAATTGAAATGTCTAAAAGCGATAAGCACCCATTCCCCAATATAAGTCGTCGGTATGTTAACCGTAATATTTTCCCATCCGTCACTGCTCGCCACGCTTTCCGGCACTAGCTGGTCGAAATTGAGAAAATCAGGATAAACATCTGGAGTCGCAATATACACCGCATAATGATCTCCTGGCGAGTTCGTGGAACGAATCCAAAATGAAAGAGACGAAGGTCCTTCAATCTGAATGGGCATGGTGGTCAACCAGTCGTCTGGCGTTCGTGTTTCCCCATTGTAGAGCGAAGCGGAAAAAGCACAACTTTGCCCGTTTTGCGGAAGATACGGATCCGTAAGCAGGCCCCAATCGTTGTAATCATTGTTCCAATCTTCAAATGACCAGTTCTCATACCACGAATCATCTTCAAAACTCTCTGAAAAAATCACTTGTCCCATACAACTCATGGAGACAAGGACAAAAAAAGTCAACAAAAAGTATAGTTTTTTCATAAGCGTTTTTATATTAAATTTTCTTTGTTTGCGTAAGAATAAATTTTCAATTGACAAAATTAAGATTATATATTTAAATAACAACAAATTGTTCATAACTTTCAATAAATTGTTAGTATTTTCCATCTTTACAATATCCAACAAAAAACACTATCTTTGCAGCGAAATAATTAAAACCGTATGAACCTTACGTTTTTTGCGCCGGGGCGCGTGAATCTGATTGGTGACCATACCGACTACAACGGAGGACTGGTACTTCCCACAGCTTTGTCTATGGGGACTTATCTGACCGTCACGCCGTTGGCCGAAAACGATTGCTGCCGTTTCACCTCAGAGAACGATGCCATGGCCTTCACCCTCCGAAGTGATAAGCTGACACAGCGGCATGGTTGCTGGGTGGACTATCCTATAGGCGTCATCAAAGAATTCACAGACCGAGGGATTGCCGTTCCCGTTGGACTGCATTTCCATTACCGGGGCGACCTGCCCATCGGGGCCTCGCTATCCTCATCGGCCTCCATCGAGATGGTGAGTGCACTCGCCCTCAACAAATTGAATAACAATCCTTTTCCCCTCTTGAAACTGGTAAAGATGGCCCAACATGCAGAAAATGACTTCGTGGGCATGAACTGTGGCATCATGGACCAGTTCGCTTCAGGTTTCGGCCAAAAGAACTGTGCCATTGCCCTGGATTGCAATACCCTGGAATATGAGCACGTGCCCTTAGACATGCAGGGATTGAAGTTCGTGATTGCCAACACGAAAAAGAAACGTGGTCTGGTGGATTCAGCTTATAACCAACGGCGAAGCGAATGCCAGCAGGCCTTGGAGATACTGCAACAACATTGTGATATTCAAGAGCTTTGCCAATTGGATATGACACAATTTCAGCAACTGTCAGCTTATTTGAGCGGCAACTTGCTTAAGCGCGCCCGCCATGCCATCAGCGAGAATGAACGGGTAAAGCAAGCCATACGAGCCCTCAAGGACAAGAACATGACCGTTTTCGGCCAACTGATGAATGCCTCGCACGCCTCGCTACGCGACGATTATGAGGTTACCTGCCCCGAACTGGACTTTATGGCCGCATGGGCACAGCAGTTCAAGGGCGTGCTCGGCAGCCGCATGACCGGTGCCGGCTTCGGAGGCTGCACCGTAACATTAATTGCCGAAGAACAAGTGGAAAGATTCACCGAAGAACTTGGCAAAGCGTACGAAGAGAAATTTGGGGTGAAGGGGGAGATGATAGTTGACAATTGACAATTAACAATTAATAATTAATAATTAACAATTGATAATTGATAATTTTGGGGTGATGGGTTCTGAATTTTGGATTTTGAATTCTTTAACCCTTAACCAACAACCAACAACCAACAACCAACAACCTAATACCTGCAACCTGCGACCCGTAACTCACTAACTATTAATTATTAACTATTAACTGCAAATTAAAAATGAATCCTGCTTTTCACACCATCGACATCATCATCTTCACCGTTTACTTGCTCCTCATCGTTGTGTTAGGACGGTGGGTAGCTTTTAAAACCAACAAAAAGGACAAGACCGCCGAAGACTATTTCCTAGCGGGGAAGAGTCTGCCTTGGTGGGCCATCGGTGCTTCGTTGATAGCCGCCAACATCTCCGCGGAGCAGTTTATTGGCATGTCCGGTTCGGGCTTTGCCGGCGGTTTTGCCGTGGCTTCCTACGAGTTCATGGCCGCACTCACCCTGATCATTGTGGCCAAGTTCTTCATGCCAGTATTCATCAAACAAGGTATTTATACCATTCCAGAATTTGTAGAGAAGCGCTACTCCCGAAGTCTGAGAACCATCCTGGCGGTGTTCTGGATTGGCCTTTTCGTTTTCGTCAACCTGACCTCCGTGCTCTTTCTCGGAGCCAAAGCCATTGACACCATCATCGGCACAGGCGACGGTTCATTGCTAGTACCCGCCATTATCGGCTTAGCCGTCATCGCCGCCAGCTACTCGCTGCGGGGCGGTCTGTCGTCTGTGGCCTGGACCGACATACTGCAAGTTATTCTGCTCGTTTTGGGCGGAATCATCACCACTGTGGTGGCCCTGCATTATGTCAGTCCCGATGGCAGCCTGTCGCAAGGCGTCCGCCACCTCACCGATGTAGCTGGTGACCGCTTCCACTTGGTTCTCTCCAAAGACAATCCCGAGTTCCACAACCTGCCGGGCATCGCCATGCTCATCGGCGGCCTGTGGGTAGCCAATCTATACTACTGGGGCTTCAACCAGTACATCATCCAGCGGGCCTTTGCCGCCAAGTCGCTGCAGGAAGCACAAAAAGGACTGGCCTTCGCCGCCTTCCTCAAGCTGCTTATCCCCTTCATCGTGGTCATCCCTGGCATCATCGCTTACGTCATGTTTACCGAAGGGAGCTATGGTGCCGTAGAGGCTTTCAGCCTGAGCAACGGTGCCCTCAACAACGATAACGCCTATCCTTGGCTCATCAGCACCTTTATACCGGTGGGACTAAAAGGACTGGTATTGGCAGCCTTGGCCGCCGCCATCATTTCTTCCTTAGCCTCTATGCTCAACTCAGCCTCCACTATCTTCACCATGGATATCTTCAAGGCTTATTTTGCCCCGAAAATGGAGCAAAAGAAAGGAAGACCTGTCAACCTGGTAACCGTCGGAAGAATCTCCGCGGCTGTGGCCTTGGTCATCGCCTGTCTGATAGCTCCGCTCTTAGGCAGCGTGGGCCAAATGTTCCAATATATTCAGGAATACACAGGCTTAGTCAGTCCTGGCATTTTAGCCTTATTCCTCTTGGGACTCTTCTGGAAGAAGACCACCAATTACGGAGCCATTGTAGGTGTCTTGCTTTCCATACCTATTGCACTGCTACTCAAATTTTTACCCATCGACATGCCGTTTATCGACCAGATGTTTTACACCTGCATACTCACCATGGCCATCACCGTTTTAGTGAGCCTCCGCACCAGTCCCAACGATGACGACGCCAAGGGACTGTCGCTAACCTCCGAGCTATTCAGAACTGACCGAGCCTTCAACATCTGCGCCTACGCCGTGTGCATTATACTGGTGGTGATTTATGCGGTGCTGTGGTAACTTCAGCGATTTTACCGACATTCATGCTGCGGGCGCTGGCATCGAGGATTTCTTTATACAGACCACCCTGGCAATAAACTTCCGCCGGGACACCCGACTGTTCAACATGACCCAACTGCAACACATATAACTGTTCGGAATCGATAATCTGACCGATATTGTGGGAAATCACGATTACGGTACGTCCTTGCTTAATGGCATCGATGCTGTTCTTAATCTGCTCTGTGGCAATGGCATCCAAGCTGGCGGTGGGCTCATCCAAGAAGATAATCGGCGGATTTTTCAGGAACATACGGGCAATGGCGATACGCTGCTGCTGTCCACCACTGAGTTGCAGGGCTTGAGAGTTAAACTTCTCCGGAAGCTCCATTATCTGATCATAAATATACGCCTGTTTAGCGGCTTCCACCACCTCTTCATGCGTTGCCGTAGGCTTGCCATAACGAATGTTTTCTTCAATGGTACCGCTGAAAATATGGTTTTTCTGCAGCACCAGACCGATATTCTCTCGCAACACCTGCGTATCCCATTCCTCCAAAGGCACGCCGTCCAACGTTATCGTACCACTGTCAGGCGAATAGAACTTATCCAAGAGGTTAACGATGGTAGTCTTCCCCGCCCCACTTAGTCCCACCAAAGCTGTGGTTTGCCCAGGCACAATGTGCATCGACAAGTCACGGATAGCGTGAGTTCCGTTGCCGTAAGTAAACTCCACATTTCGCAAGTCAAACTCGCCTTTCACCACAGAAGGCTTATAACTGCCGCTCTGTTCCACCTCCTCGTCTGCCTCCAAAATGCCAAAGAAGCCTTCCGCATAAATCAATGCATCATTCAAATCATCATAAATCCTATGCAGCTGACGAATAGGGGCACTCACATTATTGAACAGTAGCACATGGTACATGATTTTACCTATCGTCATGCCAGGGTAATCAATCAATACCAAGTAAGCGGTAAGAATGATAATCAGCACTGTGCCAATCTGTTCCATAAAGGATTTCAAACCCTCGAAAAGAAAAGAAATCTTGCGGGTGGCCATTTGCTGTTCCGCTGAACGTATCTGCAAGTCAGCCTGTCTCTTACTCTCCATCTGTTCCCGGTTGAACGACTTGATAACATTCATGCTTTCAATGATATTCAAAATGCCACTATTGACTTCCTGATGGGTGCCGAAAACATTACGTCGCCAGCCCTTCAGGTGCTTGGCCTGCACCGAGGTGATCACAAAATATAACGGAACGATTACCAGAGCCACCAAACCCACGTACACATTGGCGGCAAACATCAGCACCAGAGCCAGAATAGCACTGGTAAACAATGGTAAAATGTCGATAAAGAAATTCTTGACGGTATTGCTCAGGCTCATCACCCCGCGGTCGATACGGGTTTGCAGTTTACCCGGCTCATTGTCTTCGGCAGAAAAGAACGCCATGCGGAAAGTCACCACACGCTTTATCACCTTGAACGACAGGTCGCGGTTCACGTTGATACGGATTTTCTCGCCAAAGAAACGCTGTCCAAAGGTAAACACCGCCGACAGCAACTCCTTGCCCAACAGGATTGAGCTCACGATCACCAGCAGTTTGGTGGCGGTACTCCAGGCGAACGAAGGCTGGTGCAGCAAGTCGTTGATGGCATCGACAGTACGGTCAAGCACCACGGCATTCACCTGGGCCATCAAAGCCCCCACAAAGGTCAGTATCAAAGTCACCAGCAGCAGCCATTTATAAGGCAGTACGTAAGGCAAAAGCTTCTTCAGCAACCCAATGACATTCATTTTCGAAATAGCAGGTTCTTCCTTTTTCATTGTTGAAGTTTTTTTCGTTTAGACGTTAAGACACCCCTTGAGCACGCAGTGCGAAACTCCCCTCGAATGCGAAGCATGAGACTCCCCTCGAGGACGCCAGTCCGAGACTCCCCTTTGGACGAAGTCCACTCCCCTTGAGCACGCACCCCTCACATCCCCACGTCTTTCGGCAGCAAAAGTACACAAAAATCATTATAGTTTCCATATAGAATTTTGAAAACAAGTATAATTTTCTTATTTTTGCCAAAATGAAAAATGAGCATCACTATGAACCGACTACTACAGCTTATAGTATTATTTTCATGTTGTTTCACAATGCTATATGCCCAACCCAATGACAGCATCGCACAATTGTCCCCCACTGCCGCCGACACCACCAAAGTAAAAAAATTCAACAAAAGAGACCTGATACCCAAGTTTACCGCCACGGTGTTGGGGCGTTACGAGTTCAACACAAATTTATACACCCATCATTTTGAATTACGCCACACCCGTATCGGTGTGTATGGCAATGTACACCCTATGTTTTCCTACATGGCATTAGTGGATTTAACTTACGGCGGAAAGTTCTCTCCCGTAGCCATCTTCGCCAAATTCACGCCAGTAAAAGGATTATCGTTCCTCATCGGCTTCGACAAAATGCCCTTCAGCAACGAGAACCTGCTATCGCCTTATCAGTACTATTTCTCCGACAAATCGTTTCTGACCCAGAAAATTACTGCATGGAGTGATGTCGGTGGGGTAATTTCATACAAATGGGACAAAGTAGTGCCTTTTGAGCTCAAAGCGGGGGTGTTCAATAGCGGAGGATTCGACAAACAAATGCATTTTCAGAAGTCGCTGAACTATGTAGCCCGAGGCACTTTCAATTTCTTCAAAGGTTTTGAGCTGTCGCTGAACTATGCCGCGGTGAAGCCCGAAGCCCTGAGGATGCACAATTTTGATGCAGGCCTTGCCTACAATTTCAAAGGCTTGCATCTGGATGCCGAGTACATTTTCAAATGGTACGACAACTTGGACTTTGCACCTACGCATGCCCTGCAATGCTTTGCCTATTATGCCTTTAAGATTAATAAGATTTGGTTGGACAATGTGGCATTAGCCCTGCGCTACGATGCCATTTCCGCCAACTGCAACGGCAAACTGAACGAAAACGGCGAATACACCATAGAGCCCTACCGCCAGCGCATCACTGCTGGTTTCACCATGATTTTCATTGAGAGACCTTGCCGCGCCGGCATCCGCCTCAACTACGAGAAGAACTTCTTCCACGACGATTTCGAAGGCAATGAGGACAGACTGATATTAGAACTAATTGTGCATTATTAGAGCATTTCCGCTGCCTCGTTCAGCCAATGGTTAAAGTCCTTCACCAGCTTGAATTGCTTCACCACATGGGCCAACAATTTATCCTGATCACCGAACAAAATATCATCGGGCAGAGCCTGCATGAGAGTATAGTCTTTCAGGCGCAGATAATCGGAATAGGCAGAGTCCTTGGGTAAACCATTGGGCACTCGCCGCAGAAAACTGTCCTCCGAGAAGCTCCAATGCTTGGCTTTCTTGACAGCCTTGTCCAAGGCTTCGCCATCATATATGATTTCATGACGGATATGCTCCAACAACTCCTTGGTGGGCGCATACATGCCCGCTGCCAACAAATTGCCGCCGATATAATCAGCCTCTGCAGGCTCCACATGAAAGTAATAGCCGCCATTACCAGATTTCTTGCCACCCTTGCAAATAAAGCAACCTAAATGATTCTTATACGGTCTTTTATCCGAAGAAAAACGGATATCGCGATAGATTCGGTAGGTGCAATCTTTCAATTCCAGGCCATAGACATCGGAATCAAAAGCCGCTACCGCTTCCATCAATTTCAAAGAAAACTCATTGAATTTTCCTTGCACATATTTGTATTCTTCTTTGTGCGCGTTGAACCACTCACGGTTGTTATTGCGCATCAGCTGGTCGAGGAAAGAGATTATTTCTTGCATGGGAGGATTATTAGGTTATAGGGGACAGAGATTAAGGATTAGAATTCAAAGTTTAAAATTCAATTCCCCTTCTAAGAAGGGGTGGCCGAAGGCCGGGGTAGTGACAAAAAAATTCAAATTTATTATTTTTATGGCAAAAGTACAACATTTATTGAAATTATTCGACAACAATTTTCTTTACTTGATTTCCAGCACGAACGAGGTATAGGCCTGCGGTAGGCATGGGTATATAGCCTTGCTGCAACTGGCTGCGATAAGCTATGGTTCTGCCCAACAAATCATATACTATCACATCAGTCTCTTGCTCGGAGCGAATTACGATATTCTTTCCAACAGTATAGACAACTGTTTCATTTTCAGAATTTTCATTATCTTGAATTGAAATTTGATTGGTGCCTAATTTCAGGCCTACCACTATCGGGTCATGGTCCGAATAGCGATACATGGTGGTATCTCCATAGTAATAGCCTTGACGGTAAGAAGCATCGGCATTCAAATGATACGGTGCGGCACCCGTCACCTGAGCTGCCATAGAGGAAGAGGCAAACACATGATCCAGATACGACACCTGATTGTCATAGACATACGAGTACTCATCTGGGCTATAGACTCTTAGCTGGTTCTGATAATTATGATTTTCCAGATAAAGAAGAGGTTCCTCATACGAATTGCAATTCAAATCCCCTACAATCAACACATCTGTATCATTATAATAATTGCTGTTCAAATGCGTGGTCAGGAAATTCACCAGCTGTTGCACATTAGCCATTCGTGCGGCATTGGTAGAGGCACTGCCCGTGCCATCTTTCGCCTTAAAATGGTTCACACTGACTATAAAACGCTCATTGGTAGCCAGTTCAGTGAAAGCCTGAACATACTCACGCTTACGATAAACCGAAGAAGAATAAGTATATGGAAAACCTAACGACAAATATGGGGCCAACTTGTCCGTGCGGTAAATCAAGGCCACCTTAGTATAGGTGCTGGTGGTCGTATTTCCGTCGGAAATGTAAGCATAGCGTCCCGGGGCGGTACGGGCATTGAGTCCGTTCACTAACGAATCCAATCCTGCCGTGCCCTCTTGCACCTCTTCCAGTGCATACAAATCGGCATTGATATTGGACAAGCCCTTCAGAATTTTCAGATTCTGTACCCTAAACTCCTCATCGCTGCCAGCACCGTATGTTCCTTGCCATATCGGGCAATAATACTGTAGATTGGAAGCACAGAGTAGCAAACGCGCATCCCCCACATCAGGTCGGCTTGTCGGGGCCTGTGAGTTGCCGAAATTCAAATTACCATAGATGGTAATATTTTGACTATCGGTCACATACGCTTGTAAATTGGTTACAGTAGAGCCCAAGCGCACCGTATCGGCGAAAATATGATAGCAGTAAGCGGTCAGGAAGCCCGACTCGCATTTCAGTTGCTGGGCAGTAAACTCCGCCGTACCTACTGGCGCCACTTCTTCAGGTGACCGCATCCGCTCGTAGGACAAATATAAGGTTCTTCCGCTATGCCCACAAACATACAAAGTCTGGGCGAAAATGACGGTCTCATCCATGTATTCCGCCAAGTCCTGTCCCGAAAAGACGACCTGCGGATACTGGGCGGACACATAGCCCGACAGGAGCACAAATGCTATGATAGCGAAGAATTTTTTCATAAAGGCGCACTCATTGATAGAGAATGCAAAGGTAGTGTTTTTTTTCAATTAGCAAATTAGATAATTAGTAAAATAGCAAATTCAATTGGCACATTAGCACATTTGCTAATTGGCACATTAAAATAATTTGTATCTTTGCAAGATTTAAATATGTACCAACTATGAAACCAACCTTATTGATACTCGCTGCCGGAATGGGCAGTCGCTACGGCGGATTGAAACAGTTAGACCACCTCGGACCGAATGGTGAAACCATCATGGATTACTCCGTCCAGGATGCTATTGACGCAGGCTATGGCCGCGTAGTTTTTGTTATCCGCAGAAGCATGGAAGAGGATTTTAAGAAATTCATCCTCAGCAAATATGCCGACAAAATCGACACCAGCTATGTTTTCCAAGAGTTGGATGCCATCCCTGAGGGCTTCACGGTCAACCCTGAACGCGTGAAACCTTACGGCACCGCACATGCCATTCTGGTAGCCAAAGACGCTATCCACGAGCCGTTTACTGTCATCAATGCCGATGACTTTTACGGCAAGAATAGTTTCAAGGTAATGGCCGATTTTCTGCAAAAGCCTCAAGAAGGAGACAAGCCGCAGTTTGCCATGGTGGGCTATCTGCTGCCCAACACTCTATCGGAACACGGCTCCGTGTCGCGTGGCGTATGCCGCACCAACGAGCGGAACGAGCTGACCTCCGTCACCGAGATGACCAAGATCAGTCGCACCGCCGAAGGCATCCGCAATGTGGATGACAACGGCACTGTGACCGTGCTGGCGGAAGACACTGTGGTTTCCATGAATTTCTGGGGATTCACTCCGTATTTCTTTGATTGTCTGAATGATATGTTCAAAGATTTCTTGCAGAAAAACAACGACAATCCCAAGTCTGAATTCCAGATTCCCACAGTAGCCAACCATTTCCTCACCAGCGGCACAGCAACTATCAAAGTGTTAGTCACTGACTCACAATGGTTTGGAGTTACCTATAAAGAAGACAGACCATTAGTGGTGGAGAAACTGAAAAACCTGCGATAGTCCATGCGTTACTTCATGCGTTTAGCTTTCAATGGAACACCTTTTTTCGGTTGGCAAATACAGCCGAAAAATATTAGTGTACAGGAAGTTATCGAAAATGCATTGACTTTGTTACTCCAGCAACCCTCTGATGACGGGCAGCGTGAGCGCATTGCCATCACAGGCTGCGGCCGCACCGACACGGGTGTTCATGCCCGCGACTTTATGGCCCATTTCGACTTCCCTGAAGAGCTGAGTGAGGAGAGACGTTTGCAATTAGTCAACAAGCTCAACAGCTTCTTGCCCAAGGAGATTGTCATATACTCCATTGAGCCCGTAGCCGACGACGCCCATGCCCGTTTTGACGCCATCGACCGCACCTACCGCTACTATGTCAACATCCGCAAGGATGCTTTCAATTTCCCATACGCCCACAGGGTTTTCGAGAAATTGGATGTGGACAAGATGAACGAAGCAGCCAGTTTGCTGTTGAAGAATGAGGATTTCACCAGTTTCTCCAAAGTGCACACGCAGGTCAACAACATGCGCTGTCACGTGACGCACGCCCAATGGGAGCAGTGCGACGGCCAGCTGGTCTTCACGATTACTGCCAACCGCTTTCTGCGGAATATGGTGCGTGCCATCGTCGGAACACTGTTATTGGTGGGCAAAGGCAAAATCTCCGTGCAGGACTTTCAGGATATCATTGAACAGAAAGACCGCTGCAAAGCCGGTGATTCCGCCCCCGCCCATGCACTATTTTTGGAAAAAGTACGTTATGAATGAAGTTACAGTAGGGACGCAATGCTTGCGTTCGAAAAATGTAGGGCTGTCATATATGACAGCCGGAGAGGTGACAGCACGAATAATTCAAAATTCAAAATCCATAACCCATAATCAATAAATCCCCCTAAACTCTAAACATTAACCTTCTAACCTCCTAACCATGTAATCCCGTAATCCTGTAATCAACAACTCTGAACAATGAAAAAACAAACCTTATACTTCACCCTCCTCCTCCTCGCCCTCTGTGGCAGTGCCTGTCGGAAGCCAGTATTTGACGACAATGTAAAATTGCAGTTTTCTACCACTTCCATCACCTTCGATACAATATTCACCTCTTTAGGCTCCACCACCCGTAGTTTTACGGTGTATAATCCTTCAGAACAAGACCTGAAAGTGGACATCTATCTTGGAGGAGGAAACAACTCACCGTACAGCATCAACGTCAACGGAGTGGCAGGCAACATACAGCAAGATGTGCTAATTCCCGCCAAAGACAGCATTTTTGTCTTCGCCAAGGTTACCATCAATCCAGGTAATCAGAACCAGCCGTTTTTGGTTTGCGATTCCATTATGTTCGAGCACGGCAAGGTGGAACAGAGAGTACGCCTAACTGCCTTCGGGCAAGATGCCAATTTCATTGTGGCCGATGCATCCTCTGGCATAAAAGTCATTGCCCACGAGCACGAGAACATCACATGGCACAACGACAAACCATACGTGGTGATGGGCGGCTGGGCCGTTGTGGACTCATTGGGCACACTCAACATTGACCCTGGCACCCGCATCTATTTCCACAAAGGCAGCGGACTGCTGGTATGGCGCTATGGCAACATCCATGTCAACGGCACCCGTGAACAGCCGGTCATCTTCAGAGGTGACCGACTGGAACCGCAATACGATGGGGATTACAACCAGTGGGATCGTATTTGGATTCTCGAAGGTAACGAGGAAAATACCATCGACTACGCCATCATCTCCAATTCATACGTAGGACTGCAAATTGAGCCTTGGGGCGGCTTTAATGATATCACAGTCACCCTCAACCGCAATGTCATCACCAACACCATTATTAAAAACACATACAACAGCGGCATTTTGTCGCGCTACTCCAATATCGAGGCCACCAACTGCGTCATTGGCAACAACGGCAGTTGCAGTCTGCAATTGGAAGCCGGTGAATACAACTTCAAGCATGTGACGGTAGGCAACTATTTCAGCACTACCCCAGCCCGCCAGAATCCGGCCTTATACCTCAGCAATACTACCGACTTGTACAAAATCCCAATGGAAACACAGGCCTCGTTTGTCAACTGCATTGTCTATGGCAATCTCAGTTCCAACGAGGAAATTTACATCGGCGAGAACACCCAGGCTCCATTCAATTATACTTTTGAAAACTGTCTGACGAAGTCAAGCCTTAACAATGATCACTTCATCAACTGCCATCATGGAGATCCTGAGTTTGTAAGTGCCAGCCGCAACGACTACCATCTTGGGGTTCTCTCCTACGCTATCAACCGTGGCAAGAGGGACATCGGTGTGAACTATGACCTCGACGGCAACCCCCGCGTAACCATTCCTGATATCGGAGCATACGAGTTTATGAGGTAGGCAGCTGCAGGTTTCAGTCGAACATAAAAGTGCCGCGATGACTTATACCGCACATTACGACTCGCCCATCGGTGGTATCACGCTTGCCAGCGATGGCCATGCACTTACTGGACTATGGTTCGACGGACAAAAGCACTTTGCCGCCACGCTTACAAATGAATCTTCCGAATACCCTGATTTGCCTGTTTTTGAGCAGACAAGGAAGTGGCTTGACCTTTATTTTGCAGGGGAATGCCCTGATTTCATCCCGCCATTAGCCCCAAAGGGTACGACTTTCCAACAAGAGGTAAGGAGATTGCTTCTTGCCATACCTTACGGAAAAACAGTGACATACGGGGAAATCTCCAAACAATATGTAGAGACATGCCACGGTACGTCTCTACGGGATGCATCGTTACATGGTGCATCTCTACAAGGCACATCTATACAGGGAACATTGCTAACGAAAAACATGTCCGCACAAGCCATAGGCGGTGCCGTGGGGCGCAATCCCATCAGTCTCATCATCCCTTGTCATCGTGTCATTGGTACCAACGGCTCCCTTACAGGCTACGCAGGAGGCTTGGAGAGGAAGAAATATCTATTGGAACTGGAACATGTCTTGTGATTTATTTTTCAGAATTATCCCTTTTAGTCTTGTTGAAATGTAGATTTATGGGGAGAGATTTGTCGCATCAGCTATAGCCCTATTGATATTAAATCCCTTACGGGATAAGAAATGTGTTGTGATGTTATGTTCTATTGATATTGAATCCCTGCGGGATATTATTTTCCCCGTCAGGGGAATCAATATCAATAGAATACGAGATATCCTACATTCCCAAATTACCCTCGCAGAGGGTTTAATATTAATTCGTACACGAAAGATGTATGGTATGAGGAAAAGAGAAGGTCATTTGAAAAAAATGCAAGACCAAAAGGAATAATTCCGTTATTTTTTTTATTTGATATATTGCGAATCTCTTAAAAAATCAGTATTATTGCACACTGAATATCAATACCCTATCAAAATGAAACGGTTTTTCGTATGCTTGTTCGCCACTGTGTTGTTCTGCGGCAGTCTGCAATGCAAGGCGCAAAATGACAGCATTCCCTTCCTTTACCGGGGACATTTGTACGTACACGCTACCATCAACGACACTGTTGATTGCAATGTTTTGTTTGATACGGGGGCGGCAGATATGTTCGGGGTGGACAGCGTTTGGTTGTCCCATTCCCAATGGATTCCGGAAAATTACGCATACGCTATGGCTGGCGGTGGTGCGGGAGCAACCAAAGTCAAGATTATCGTTGACCCGACAAAAATACATATCGGTAATGTTGAAGAGCATTATGGCATTGTGCCGATTTTTAAGCTTAGAGACGTTGTGGATTGCCATATTGATGCGATTTGGGGCATCAAATACATTGCCGATTATCCGTTTGAAATCAATTTCGAACACAATTACCTCAAACAATACAAGGTGGGGAAGCCTGACACCAAAGGCTACATGTGCCTGCCCATTAAATATGAGAATAACAGGATTCTTTTTCAGGCAGAGACAAATATCGGCGGCAAAAGCGTCAAAGGTTGGTATCTGATGGACACAGGTAGCGGCAGCACTGTCGATTTTACCACACAAACAACAAAGCGATATCGGCTCGAAGACATTCCGGGTAAGCGTCATATTTTTGATGTTACACAATTCGGTCTTGGCGATAAGGAGCAGGAATACTTTGTGGATATGTTATCCAATTGGATTGTTGTTGGTAATGACACCCTATTTGGAAAGCCAATTTCCTATATTCCGGAAGGAGCTGGCGCATTCAGTGAAGCTCCATACCTCGGGGTGATTGGTAATTCAATTTGGTCGAAATACAACATCATTATTGATGCAAAAAATGAGATGCTTTATCTTCATCGTTTCAAAGAAGATACGCCGTTGGCACCAACATACGATTATAGTTTCAGAAACCGCACAGATATTGGCAGTGGTTGGATTGTGGGGGCACTTGAGAGAGATGGCGATGCGGTTGGTGCAGGCATGGCACTGGGCGATACGATTGTTACCGTTAATGGGCGGCCCGTCACAGATTATTCGTGGGAGGAAGAATACAACATTGACGAGCAAGTCAAACATATTTTGGAAATTATCGGGGCTGATGGTCAAAAAAGGCAAATTACCTTAGAGCCAAAATTACGGTGGTGACAAACAAAAATACAAGAACAATGGAACATCGCGTTATCAGGAAAGTGTCGTTGCCCGCAGATGCAAAGAGAGTTATGGAGGTTTTTGCCGCAGGCAAAGCCATCATGGTTAAGTCCGGCAACCTGAACCAATGGATCAACGGCTATCCTTCGTTGGAGGTTGTGCAGTCGGATATGGAAAAAGGTGGCGGTTATGTGGTAGAAGACAACGGACAGATTGTGGCGTATTTCGCTTTTCTACCTTCTCCTGAGCCTACTTACTCGAAGATTTACGAGGGTGAATGGCTGGATGACACACTACCCTATCACGTCATCCATCGCATTGCCAGCTTTCCAGAGGTGCATGGTATCTTCCAGAGTATCATGGAGTTTTGCTTCGACAGGGAGCGCAACATCCGCATCGACACGCACCGCGACAATCATATCATGCAACACAACATCCTGAAACACGGATTCCAGTATTGCGGTATCATCCTTCTGGCCAACGGCGATGAGCGGCTGGCGTATCAAAAGGTGATTTGAGACTTTGTTCATCAAGCAGATAAGCAGTACAAATAGACTTCAAAAATTTTTTATATCTTTGCATCGAAAAACAATTAATCTTCAAAGAATATGGCTACAATTTATGATTTCAAAGCTCTGAATAATAAGGGCGCAGAGGTAGAAATGTCGCAGTACAGCGGCAAAGTTTTACTGATTGTCAACACCGCCTCCAAGTGCGGTTTCACTCCGCAATATGACGGTTTGGAAGCGCTTTATCAGAAGTACAAAGACCAGGGTTTGGTCATCCTCGGCTTCCCCTGCGACCAGTTCGCCAACCAGGAACCCGGCTCTGATGAGGAGATTGCCGAATTCTGCCGCCTTAACCATGGTGTCACCTTCCCGTTGATGAAAAAAATTGACGTGAACGGCAAAGAGGCGCATCCCATCTACGAGTATCTGAAGTCGCAAGCTCCCACTGAGGAATACAAAGGATTGAAGGCCAAAGCCACAGCGGCACTGTTCAAGACTATCAGCAAGAGCGTGGAAAAAGAAAGCGACATCAAGTGGAATTTCACCAAGTTCCTCATTTCCCGTGACGGCGCTACCGTGAAACGCTTCCCGCCCACCGCAGAACCCGCCGACTTCGAGAAAGATGTCCAGGAGATGCTGGGGTAAAACAGCATGAAATTCCCTGAAGTATATAATATTGCGCAACTGACGGAGTTGATTCAGCGAATTGGATTTCTGCCGTTATTAGACAGTGGCATCTGGGGTTACTCAGCGGAGGAAATCGTAAGCGAAGACTGCCGTTATGTGACCTTTTCCGACGGAGGATGGGACTGGCCGCTATGGAAGTGGAAAGGTCCGATTGTCCTTGACGGAGATTGCATGTACGGCAAATTTTTCGCCAACAAGGCTGGCTTCATCAGCCGTGAGTGGTGGCCTGATTTCTGCAATTATCGTCGCAGTCGGCATCCAGCTCCCGAGGAAGGCAGTGTTGAGGAGGCCATCCTGCTGACTTTGCAGGAACATGGCAGCCTGATCACCCGTGAGTTGCGTGCCGCTTGCGGTCTCACGGGACCGAAGATGCGCAGCCGTTTCGACAGCTATGTCACACGATTACAGATGTCCTGCCGCATTGTCACCGAAGACTTTGTCTATCCCAGGGACAAGCATGGCCATGAATACGGCTGGGGCTGGTCATTGCTAACCACACCGGAGCAGCTCTATGGCAAAGACATTTGCCGCTGCCCACGCACCCCAGAAGCGTCTTTGGAGCGGATGCTCACCCACTTCCGCAACTTCCTTCCCGAAGCCTCGGAAAAGGAGATTTTGAAACTGCTGAAATAAGAGGAACCGTACCCGCCAACTCGCCAAACAAAAATCCGCCAACTCGCCGAATGAATTTTCGCCAAGTTCCCAAGTAAAAATCGGCCAAGCTCCCAAATAAAAATCGGCCAAATTCCCAAACAAGAATACAACTTACTGTTTGACAGTAGGTTGTATTTTCGTATATCAACATCTATTTTTTAAAAATAATTTGTCAAAATATGGTTTTGAGAACCTGAAATACGGCAAAGAATTTGTATATTTGCAGATTGATTAGGCCCCTTGAGACAGGGCTATGTATAGAGATAACACAACTGCCGTGAGATGATATTCCTTCCATCTCGCAGATTGTGATTTTGTAATGATAAGTTGTAGATTAGGGGATTAAATTTGAAATGTTTATATTTGCGAGTAAAATTAAATAAATAATGGAAATACAAATAGAAGACAATAAAATATTTGCGCCACTGAAAGACAAATGGCTTGTTTTAAAACCTGAAGAAGAGGTTCGTCAAAAATACATTTGTAGATTAATTGACAATTATGGTTATTCCGTTGCGCAAATGGACCAGGAGCTACAAGTGTCCAATTCCCAAAGAGGTCAAGGTGCTGCACGTGCTGACATTGTTATTTGGAAAAATGGAGAAGACAAAGAGAGCAGCAAAAGTCCAATTATTGTTGTGGAATGCAAAGCCGAATCGATTACAATCCATGAGGCGGATTATTTTCAAGGATACAATTATGCATCATGGGCTGGTGCCGATTTTTTTGTAACAACTAATCTGAAAGAGACTAGAATATTTAGGGTGATAAAAGGTGAATTGCCCAAAAGACTTGAAGAAATTATTGATATTCCTGACGCATCAAAGGCTAACAATCAAAAAGAAATTGACAAATTACTAAAACAAACAAAAGCGTTTTCTCGAGATGAATTTTCGCGACTTCTTTTCAAATGTCACAATATCATTCGAAACAACGACAAACTATCCCCAGAAGCAGCTTTTGATGAAATAAGCAAAATTCTGTTTATCAAGATTCGTTATGAACGCGAGAATAACGAAGGACAAATCTTTTCAAAAGACCGTTTTGTCGAAAATCGTAAAGCATACGAAAATCTGAACAAAGAGATGGGAGTGAAAGATTACATTCCTTTCTATCAAAATCTATTTGAGAAAACAAAGCAACAATTTGCCAACGACCACCTTTTTGACGACAATGCTAAAATTGAGATTCGGGAAAACAGTTTTGAACAAATAGTCAAAGAATTAGAAATATACAATCTTTCGACGACTTCTGATGATGTGAAAGGTATTGCTTTTGAACAATTCTTGGGAAAAACATTCCGTGGCGAACTCGGACAATTCTTCACACCTCGAACAATAGTTGACTTCATGGTTTCAATTCTTGATCCACAAGAAGGTGAGTATGTTTGTGATCCCTGTTGTGGCAGTGGCGGTTTCTTGATCAAAGCCTTTGAATACGTTCGTGAGCATATCGAAAAGGACATTGAGGACCAAAAAGAAGCCATCAAACAACAGTATTATGAAGAAGACTTCGACACCCTTTCTGAGAAGAAGAAACAACAGATTGAATCGAAAGTCTCAGATGCTTTTGCACATCTAAATGAAGAGCTAAATATCAACAATGAAAAAGGCCGTCTTCGTTCTTTATCATTCGATTATATTTATGGAACAGATGCCAATCCACGAATGGCTCGTACGGCAAAAATGAATATGATCATGCACGGAGACGGTCATGGTGGCGTTCATCATCATGACGGACTTTTGAATGTAAATGGCATTTTTGAAAATCGATTTGATGTAATTCTAACAAATCCTCCATTTGGATCAAGAGTGGAAAAAGACTTGAAAATAACTGATGCAGATAAATTTACTGACCAAGATAAAATCGATGAGTATATAAAACGATATGGTGACGCATATAAAGATGCTTTGAAACAGGTTAATGACAATGTAGGTAAATCGTTGTTGAGTCTTTATAAAATAGACAATGGATTAACCGAAGTGTTGTTTATTGAGCGTTGCCTTAATTTGTTGAAACCAGGAGGCAGAATGGGAATAGTATTGCCAGAAGGAGTATTAAACAACTCGAATCTTCAAAAAGTGCGCGAATTTGTAGAAAGCAAGGCGAAAATTTTGCTTATTGTTTCAATCCCACAAGATGTTTTCATGGCTTCAGGAGCTACAGTAAAGCCAAGTCTTTTGTTTTTTAGGAAATTTACGGAGAATGAAGCAGAAGAATACAAAAAAATAAAGACTTCTGCAATAAACACAGTTGAAGCAAAGTATTCCGATGAACTTTCAGACATAGAAATACAACTTGCAAAACGAGGAAATAAAGCGTTGTCAAAAGAGAAGAAGAAAGAGCTGAATGCAAGGAAGAAAAAGATAAACGAGCAAAAAAATACTGAAATCAAATCTATAATAAAAGAACGATTTGATTATGAGATCCCTATTGCCGAGGTGCAGAAAGCCGGTATAAGTACCACTGGAGCTGCTATTGAGAACGAGCTTATTCCTCTTGCTGAAGAATTTACACCATACCGTAAAGAAATGAGGCTATGGAACGTGCCTGTTAAATACACAAAGTATGATTTGGGTAATGATGGAAACATATACAGGATCCAAATAGCAGAAGGTTTTGTATCAGAACGTGAAATTTTTTATAAACTATAGAAACAAACCTCCATGCAAGACAACATTTATACATATTTGAAGTTTGTAAGATACAAGGAACTCGAGAATTGGAGCGTCCAATATTCAATCAATAGTAATTTGAATTTTGGAAGAAATTTTGAATTGAAAAAAATCGGTTCGTTTCTAACACGTAATAAAACCGCTATTACCGTGGAGGATAATGTTTCATACAAACGTGTTACGATAAAAACTAATAACGGGGGGTGTTGTCTTAGAGATGAACTATACGGGAAATACATTGGGACAAAACAGCAATTTGTCATTTCCCAAGGACAATTCATTCTCTCTAAAATTGATGCTCGCAATGGTGCGATGGGTGTGGTTCCTCTTGAATGTGACAATGCCATAATAACAGGAAATTTCTGGACTTTTGATGTCAACGAGAAACTGATTGATTCACATTATTTGTCTCTTGTAACAACAACAAGAGCCTTTGTGAACTTTGCAGAAAAAGCAAGCAATGGGACAACGAATAGACATTATCTTCAGGAGCCACTATTCTTATCTCAAAAAATTCCTTTGCCCGCTATTGATATGCAGCGAACATTAGTGTCTGCTTACAATGATAAGATTAGTCAATCGGAAGCATTTGAAAAGCGAGCCGCACAAATGGAACAAGAAATTGAAGACTATTTGTTGTCAGAGTTGGGGATTAGGCAAAAAAGTTACACGCAAGCGGAGCCAACGGCAACTGTAGTAGGTGAGCCGCAAATGGAGTATGTTGTAAGCAATCGGCAAAGGGAAGAAATGACCGACGCATACCATTGGGGCGATGAGATAAAAAAGGAATACAGGTATTTGAAGTTTGTTAAGTTTAAGGAGATTGAAAGGTGGGATGTTGTGTATTTTACTCAAAAGAATAGTTTTAAGGGCAACTATGAGAATATTCCAATGAATGAATGTATAAATAGTTTCATGCAAGACTTTCAGGGGAATTCTCTGAGAATTGAGACCTCAAAATACCCTGAAAACTCTTATCAATACATCGGAATGGAAAATATTGAAAAAGGAACGGGTGTACTTACAGAAGAAAAGATAATAAAGGGTTCAGAGGTCAAAAGTCAGACTGTTCGTGTGCCTAAAGATTTCTTTTTGTATGGAAAATTACGACCATATTTAAACAAATACTGGTATAACGAGTCGGAAAACGAAAACATAGTGTGTTCCTCGGAATTTTTTGTGTTTTCAATAAAAAAATCAATAAATCCATACTATTTCAAGTATTATTTGTCCTCGAGTGCAGTTCAACAACAAATCACGAATGCGTATCGTGGTGCAAGAATGCCAAGAATAAACGAAGAGACATTTAAAGCAGTTGCCGTTCCATTACCGCCAATTAATATTCAAAACTCAATAGTTGAGCATATTAGCAAACAAATGGAACAAATTAATGGTTTGAAGAAGCAAGCTGATAATTTAAGAAAAGAGGCTTTAGAAGAATTTGAAAGAAAGATATTTGAATAAAACAATAAAAACAACTAAAGATGTCAAAGGTAAATGTTTTTGTGAGTTCTACCTGTTATGACTTGTCACAAGTCAGAAACGACATTAAACAATGTATTATTGATTTAGGACATAATCCCATCCTTTCTGAATTAAACGATTTTCCAGTCAACCCTAATTTGAATAGCTCTGAGAATTGCATTAATGCGGTCAAGAATGAAGCTGATATATTCGTGCTAATAATTGGTGATAAATATGGTTCCATATTAGATTCTGGAAAATCGATAACAAACACGGAGTTTTTGACTGCCGTTGAAAAAGGGATTCCCATTTATACATTTGCAAAAAAAGAAATGTTGTCAATACTTCCTGTATGGGAAAAAGAATCCAAACATGAATCTCTCAGGCATTGTTGACAATGAAAAAATCTTCGAATTTCTTTCTGATATCCGGAAAAAGCGCGGAATATGGAATTTTGGCTTTGAAAAAGCACAAGACATTACAGAAATTCTAAAGAGTCAATTTTCCATACTGTTTAAAGAATCATTGAAAACGAGAAATAGTTTTCAATCTTTTGGCGAGAATGAGATATTCTCAAAGGTATCAAGCAAGGCATTGGATCTTATCATGAAAAAAGAGCCCTACTATGAGATAAGATTTTTTATGCAAGTGTTTCTTGATGAAATCAACAAATTGCATGATTTGAGGAACGACTTTGATTATTCGGTGAAAGTAAAGTCCACAAATCATATTAAAGACTTTAATCAATTGTTAGATTGGATTCAGTTTAAAGTTGGTCAAATGCAAAACTACATAGATTCTATGAATAGATTAATAGAACCTTTTAATCTATTCTATGGCCAGCCTGGAGTGAAATCTGACTTAAACGGATTGCTTTATGTAGCGCGTTCTTATTCAAAATTGTACTCTAGTTTCCTTGTATGGGGAATTGAAATAAAAAGCACAATTGTTCCTGATGATTTTAAGAAGTGCTTGTTAGCATTTTCAGAACTACCCTCTGTACTAATCGGTCAAATTGAGGAATACCCAGAAAAATCATTGGAAATTATCAACCAAATGATTGATAAAGAGAAGAATGGTGAGAATTTAGAAGGAACAACGGTTTCCTTAACATTAACCCTAACAATTGAAGATTATATTAATAAAGAGTTTGAGGATGAATTAGCTGTTTTGAAAGAGAAATACTTGAATTAATTTGTCTTGTAAAAGACATCTTCCAACAAAATATGATATTATATGCGTTTAATCTCACTATACATAGAGGATTATAAGAATATCAAAAAACAAACATTTGATTTTTCTTCTAATACAGGATATATTGCCCTTATTGGTTTGAATGGTTCTGGCAAGAGTAACCTTTTAGAGGCAATAAGTTTGATTTTTAATGATTTATATGGCATTCCGCATACAGAACAAGTAAAAGGTTATACAATAACATACGAATTGGGAGGTGTACCTTATACATATTCAACCCTTGATGAACATAATAATGTCGTACCACTTAATAAAGGGGATAAAATATGCCCTTCGTCTATTATTGCTTGCTATAGTGGCGAAGATTTGCGCCTGTGGGATATGGCATACGAAAACTATTATATGCAATATTTTAAAGGTGCCATAAAAGATAAATCCTTTTCTCCTAAGATAATGTATATAAACAAGTATTGTTGGAAAATAGCATTTATCTCTTTGTTATGTTCTACAAAAGATGTAGTAAAAGATTTTTTAAAGAATAATTTGTTGATAAATGATATAAAATCTGTTGACATGCATTTTGAGGCAGATGAAAAGAAAAGGGAGAAATTTTCAAATCATGCAGCATGCAGATGGTATGATTATATCAAACGATTACAAGATGAAGATGAAAATCATTTGGTAAATGCTAATATTATTGCCACGACAGATATGACTTCCTACGGTGCGTCAAACCGGTATGTTCCTAATTATGTTTTCCAATTTTTATATTTACTGTCTCTTCCAAAGAAAAATCAGCAAAAAAAACAAACTATTGATAAGCTCATAACGGATATTAAAATATATGTTAATGATATTGATTTTGATAATTTGAGTGAGGGCGAAAAGAAAATGATTTTGATAGAGTGTATATCTCAAGTCCTTGGTGATGATAATTCACTTGTTCTTTTAGACGAGCCTGACGCACATGTGCATATAGACAACAAAAAGAAATTGCTAGAGTCGATTACTTCATTTGAAGGTCAAACAATACTCTCAACACATTCGCCCATTTTTACTAATCTTATGGTCAATGATAATATTTATCCCATAGAGAATGGCAGAGCGATTAGTGTTCAGCACCGAGATTTGATTGTCAAAATGGCAAATAATAATATTAATTACATCGATGGAGCATGCTTAATTGCTTCAAAGTATCTAGTTATAACAGAAGGTCCTGGAGATATTAATTATATAGCAGCTGCAATACAAGCATGTGGGAAAGATGAGGCTCAATACAAAGTGTTGGAAAAAGTCTCATTTGTTTATACAGGAGGGGCAAAGTTGGTAGAAACATTCAACGATGAAATATTATCAGGTCTATATGATACCTTGGAAAGAATTGTATTTGTGTTTGACCTTGATAGCGAAGGACGCGAAGGTGCAAAACAAGCACAAAAGCTTATAGATGAGGGGAAAGATAAAATTAAGATAGTTTTTTACAACAATAATTACCCCATAGTAGATCCAAATAATAATGAGTTTTATTTGGAAGATATATTTCTCAGAAGTACATATAAAATAGTTCAATTACCCAATATTGGAGGAGAGCCAACATATGCACAATTAAAAAAGTGCAGCACATTGGCCAGTAGCATTAAAAGCAAAATAGCAGAATTATACAAGAAAAAGTTATTGAAAGAAGAGGACTATTATTCTTTTAAACCATTTTTGTTTCAACTAAAATCAGTATTGGGCTTATAGTAAATATTTATAGTTATGGAAGAAAATACGAGTCATGAAAAATGGGGATTTTTAAGAGAACATTCGAGTAAAGCGGATGGCAAAGATCCATTAACTAGTTTGCACCGGACGGGGTTAGATGAGTACTTAGCAGTTATCTTTCCTGATACTAAAGATTGGATTCATGATAAAGCATTTGGAATTCACAAAGATGGTGAAAATCATAAAATCAGACCTGATTATAGAAGTGATAGTTTAAAATTAGTCGTTGAATTTGATGGTTTGCCACACTATACAAATCCTGCAAGTATCATTAAAGATGATAATAACACTATCATATATCAGAAAAACGGATATCAAGTTGTTCGCATTCCGTATTTTATTCAATTGACAAACGATGCTGTAGAAAAAATATTTGGAGTACGAGTTGAAGAACCATTATTTAATGCAATTTTTCCTTCGTTAGGAGGGCTGGAGATGAAACACAATCCCTCTTGTTTGTGTCCAGAGGGGTTAAAAAGAATGGCAAGAGAGTTTAAAAGATTCCCAGAGCAATATGAAATCAACATTCACTCCCTAAAAGCAATGAATAATGAGATGTTGTCTGGGGTCAACTATTTAATAGAGGAGTACGAGAAAATATAACATTGATGTGCAAAACAAATTTCTACATATTTAAATAAACGACATTTGAAATAAACGAAATTTTTATAAGATGACCAAACAAAATCACCAAGGCGTTATTTACATTCTCACAAACCCGTCATTTAAGGATTATGTGAAGATAGGCTATGCGCACGACATTGAAAAACGGCTCAAACAACTTAATCGGAGTGAGACCATTCCTTTTGCGTTCCGTGTATATGCCATCTATGAGGTGAAAAGCGAACTGACCGATATGGAACTGCACAAACTGATTGACAACCTCAATCCTGATTTGCGAACCATTGAGACTTTCGACGGAAAGAAGCGCGTAAAGGAGTTTTATGCGATGTCGCCTGAGGATGCATATTCCATTTTGGAAAGTATCGCCAAAATAAGCGGCACAACAGATTGCCTCAAACGCTTGACACCGGAAGGGCACGAAGTGCTGGATGAGCAGATTGCCAACGAAGTGCAGGAGAATGCGCGGCGTGGTCCGTTCCGTTTCTCGCAATGTGGTATAAAAGCAGGGGAAATGGTGCAGTTTGTGGAGGATGCGGCTATACAAGCGAAAGTGATTGATGACAGGCATATCGAATATGATGGTCAGACGACATCTCTTTCTGCACTTGTGCAACAATTAAAAGGTTTTGATCACCCTGTGCAAGGCACACTATGGTTCACTTACAATGGCGTAAAACTTAATGACCTGCGTTTGCAGTCGGAGAGTAAATAGGGCGTGATTTTTAATTGCATATTGATTTTAAATGGGAAAAAAGAAAAAACAAATATTAACGCCGTTAGATGAAATAACTGATGGTCATCGATTTCAACAAATAGTTGCAGAGCTATTTCAATGCCTAAAAAAAGAAAAACTTAATTATACTATAGCGGATGTGCATGTTAATAATTCGGGTGTTGGTCCTGATGGAGGTTGTGATATATTAGTTGAATTCTTTTTCGAGGATATAATATCGAGACATTCTCATAGATGGGTTGTAGAATGCAAATGTCATGAAGCATCAATTGGAGTTAATGATATAAACACAAATAATATCAGGATGATACTAGATAACAAAAAAGCTGATGGCTATTTATTAGTTTGTAAAAAAGATGCTTCATCAGGTTTGGTAGACATGTTTGATAAAAACAATGAAATTAGTGAAAAGAAATATTATATATGGAATGGCGATAAATTATGGCATTTATGTGTGAATTTTCACTCTCTTATTAAAGCATTCTTTCCAAAATATTACAAGTATATTGCTGAAGATGAAAAAGAGTTTTCCGAACTTGTTGATGAGAATATAAAAAAGATGGAGGAGCAATAAAATGAAAAGAGCATTTGTTTCATATTCTATAGAAGATCGCAATTTGCATCTGATAACCTTATTGTTAGAACACCTGCGAAAGAATAATTATGAGGTGTCCGTTTCAACACTATGGGGTGATTCGGATTTAAGAATTGCCAATGCAGATATTTTTATTGGTATTATTACCACTAACAGCAATAGCATCGATTATGTAGTAAAAGAATGGAAAACAGCACAGAGGAACAAGATTCCTTACGTTCTTGTGGTTGAAAACGGTGTTAAGATTGAAGACCCTGAAAGTCTATCATTTATCAGGTTTAATCGTTCTAATCCACAGGAAGCCATAGACAGATTATTCAACATACGACAAAATAGTGCAAACGTTTCCTCAACAAAAAAGAACTACGGTAACTCAACCTCGGATGTTATAATTGGAGTTGCAATAATCGCTGGAATTGCTGCATTAATAAGTTTGCTAAGTAAAAACGAATAGTAAAACAACCCAACGATTATAAATACCACTAACCCCACCTCCCAAGAAAGGATCATTAGCCAAACCGAATGTAGTGCAATAAAGATAGACGTGTGACCCATCGATGAAACGGTTTGGTTGTCACTTAATTCAGTTGTTGCATGATTTGCAACAACTGCCATTAACGGACAATCAGATTCATGTGAAGTATTATAATCTTGACAATAACAAACTCGTATCTTCAAAACAATGACAACCGAAAAAATCTCCGCCCCCGATATCATCGCCTACATGGAATCCATCCGCAATGAGAAGCAGCGAGTGGTGCTGATGCGGTTCTTCAAGACGGGGCCGGGACAGTACGGCGAGGGGGACGAGTTTCTTGGGCTGAAGGTGCCGCAAACCCGCGAGGTGGTGAAAGTCGCTGCCAAGGATTTCCCGCTCGAGGAGGTGCCTGAGCTGCTGATGTCAAAGTGGCATGAGGTACGGCTCTGCGGACTGCTGATCCTCGTGGCAAAATTCGAGAAGTTAGCCACGAAACGCATGGTCAATAATGCGGAAGCGGCACGCCGAAGGGACGAAATCCTCACGATGTATTTGCAATACGCCGAACGGGCCAACAATTGGGATTTGGTGGATCTGTCCACCCATAAAATATTGGGCAATTGGCTTTTACTTCCCACATTCCTTGGTGGCGACGAGTTAGATATGCACGAGGACTACAAGGTGCAAGTGATGGACGAGCTGGCCGCCAGTCCGTGCCTCTGGAAACAGCGGATGAGCATGGTCTGCACATGGAAGACCATCCAGCAAGGTGATTCTTGGTGGTGCCTGCGCTACGCGGAAAAGCACCTTCACCACCCGCACGACCTGATGCAGAAGGCCGTCGGCTGGATGCTGCGCGAGATGGGGAAACGCATCAGTATGGATATGCTGCGCGAGTTCCTGCAACTTCACGCCCACGAGATGCCCCGCACTGCCCTACGCTATGCCATCGAGCAGATGGATGACGATGAGCGAAAGCATTGGATGAACATTAACTAATTTGCTAATTAACTAATTTGCTAATTAAAAAAATTCGTATCTTTGCAGATTGATAACTCAAATTTTATCACTATGGATTATAATTTTCTGAAAATCAATACCGAAGGCGGAATTTGTACTTTGACTATCTCCGCTCCGAAATCCCTGAACGCCCTCAACTCTACCATCTTGAAAGAGCTGGGCGATTTTATCGACAATATCAATAAAGACATCCGTGTACTGATTATCACCGGTGACGGCGAGAAATCGTTTGTGGCGGGTGCCGACATCTCCGAGATGGCTAATCTCAACGCTGCCGAAGGTGAGACTTTCGGTCGCTTGGGTGCCCAGGTATTCCGCAAAATCGAAACCTTGGATATCCCTGTCATCGCTGCCGTCAACGGCTTTGCCTTGGGTGGCGGCTGCGAATTAGCCATGGCTTGCGACATCCGCATCTGCTCCGACAATGCCAAATTCGGCCAGCCAGAAGTGGGATTAGGTATCATCCCAGGTTTCTCGGGCACTTACCGCCTCGCCAAACTGGTGGGCATGGGCTATGCCAAAGAGATGATATACACCGGCAAAGCAATCCGTGCCGACGAGGCCCTGCGTATCGGACTGGTCAACGCGGTTTATCCGAAGGAAGAACTGATGACTGCCGCCATGACAATGGCTCAGAAGATGTGCGCTATGGCTCCCATTGCAGTCAAGTACGCCAAACAGTGCATCAATGCCGAATATGACTTGGATGCTGACGCCGCTATCGCATTCGAGAACAAGATGTTCGGCCAGTGCTTCGCCACCAAAGACCAAAAAGAAGGCATGAGCGCTTTCTTAAATAAACGTCAAGCGGAATTCAAGAACAGTTGACAATTGACAATTGACAGTTGACAATTAAGAATTCAGAATTCAGGGTGAAAAAGTAATTGTAAAACGACCTCGAAGAGGTCAAATCTCAATAACCCCACATAAGCGTAGCGCAGTGTGGGGGATATAGAACAAACACAACAACCTTAAAATAAAAATATTATGAAGATTTACGTTATTGGAACCGGAACCATGGCAAAGGGCATCGTGAAAGCTTTTGCCGCTAAAATGCCGGTCGTGATGAAAAGCAGAACCCAGGCTTCTTTGGACAAAGCAATGGGCTCTATCTCAAAATCTTATGCCAAGTTAGTGGAAAAAGGTAAAATCGCCCAGGACGCTATGGATGCCATCATGGCCAACATCAGCACCACCACCGACTATGCCACTTTCGCTGACGCCGACTTGGTGATCGAAGCCGCTGTGGAGGAAATGCAGCTCAAGAAAGACGTGTTCATGGAACTCGACAAGATTTGCAAACCCGAAGCCATCTTCGCCACCAACTCCTCTTCTCTGTCCATCACAGAGATTGCAGCCTGCACCAGCCGTCCGACCCAGTTCATCGGCATGCACTTCTTCAACCCCGCCGACCGTATGGCATTGGTGGAAGTGATCAAGGGTCAGGTAACTTCAGAGGACGTATGCAAGCAGATTGTTGACTTGGCCACCTCTATCGGCAAGACTCCCGTGTTGGTAAACGAAGCTCCCGGCTTTGTGGTCAACCGCATTTTGATCCCCATGATTAACGAAGCAGTGGGTATCTTGGCTGACGGTATCGCTTCTGCAGAGGACATCGACAAGTGCATGATGTTGGGTGCCAACCACCCGATGGGTCCTCTCGCTTTGGCCGACCTCATTGGCAACGATGTCAACTTGGCCATCATGGAAGTGCTGTACAACGAATTCGGCGATCCGAAATACCGTCCGCATCCGCTGTTGCGCAAGATGGTCCGCGCTGGTCTGCTCGGCAGAAAAACCGGCGAAGGTTTCTACAAATACTAATAGATAGGCAACTGCGAGACGCAGTTGCCTCCATAACAAAAAAGGAAGGCTTTGAGGCCTTCCTTTTTTGTTTGACCAACTATTGCCGAATCAATCGCTCGCAGAATGCCTCCAGCTCCTCCTTCGATGACCATTCCTTCACGATGAAGAAGCAGCCGTTCTCGATTCCGCACTGGATCAGCCAGTCCTGAATTTCGACACCATCCAAGTAAAGTGCGGCGTGTTGGTCTTTTGCTTTTGAGGTGAACTGATACCAAAATTGGCTGGCTTCCGGGGTCAAATAGACAATCATAGGCATGGGTTTGTCGCCTGCTTTGCGGGGTACGCACATCTCAATCCTTTGCACCAAAGGCTTGCCAC
>JAEEGI010002033.1_pt1 | contig 50159 bp, 40 predicted proteins | sample 8958751 | NCBI WGS metagenome assembly JAEEGI01 (sample SAMN16246545, study PRJNA631951) | gut metagenome | biome: gut microbiome; feature: rumen; material: KS-attached | host: Bos | place: Iran: Karaj | collected 2018-10
TGCGTGAAGAAAATAAGCATGTGTTCATCATTCCTTCTGAAGTCGAGGTAAATGGTTGCAGACTTACTGATGCGTCGATTAATGAATACCAAATTTATGACTTTAACGACATTACAGCACCTTATGTTATTGATGATTACTTGATTAATCCTGTAGATTCCGAGTTAGTTTCTATTGATGGCAATTTGATTAATATTTACACACTCGGCGGTTCTAAAAAGATTGCTGAAGGAATTGGCTGCCTGGATAATGTGTTCTTTAATCCATGGCACATTGAATTGCCAGATGGCTCCCAGACCTCGTTGGCATGGGTGGAAGATAATGGCGAAATAATCTACAAAAATGATTGTTACGAGGATGCCGAGGCGGCATCAGGATATGTGAAAATCGTGCGTGAAGGAGTAGTGTGGGAGTATGTCGCATACACTAAAAATTATTTTCAGCCAGAAGAATTAGAGGATTTGAGTATCTATACTCTTGAGTTTAAAGGTACAGATTCATTAACTAACGAAGATGGAACCACAACACTATATCACAAGTTGTACCGTACCGACTATGATGAACATGGCAATATTCAAGAGGAAAAACTCGTAGCTCATGTGAAAGAAGAAGCTAAGATGGTAAATGCGAAAACTTACGATTATTGGTGGGCTGAGATTGATATCGATACGTTGTACAACTTCTCTAAGCCTTTATTCCTTCCAAATTTAGCCTACGAGTATTCTTTATTTAATATCATTAGCTCCAAACCCTTCGAAATCAATGTGGGTGGTACTGTTAGAAAAGGTCGTTATGTAAAATACGTCGACCCTTGGGCAGAGGGTGTAGCTGAGCTTGGAGTCATCGAAGGAATAGGTGTTGACTGCACATATGGCGATCTTATAGTACCATATAGAGATTATAATACTGGGTATGAAATCAGTCTGGCGGGTCTTGCATCAGTTTATGAAAATGGTGAATTGATTTACAAAGGATGCATGCATGATGTCGCACAAGAATTGAAACGTAATAAAGAGGACGTGAACGGTGACGGCTACGTAACTGCGGCCGATGTGACCGCTCTTTATAACTACTTACTTGGCATCACTAACGAAGCATCAAACTATTATGATGTAGATGGCGATGGCGAAGTCACAAGTGCCGACGTTACAGCCGTTTACAATATTCTGCTTGACAACGGCAATTAATATTATCAAGTATTTATAGTGAGAAATCTGACATACAATTAGCTTTGTTATTTATTAGTCACACGCTGTTAAGATTCTCACAATAAATACTGTATTATAAAGGCGGCTTCCAAGATCTTGGGGCCGCTTTTTGTTTTTTATTCTGTTCACGCAGGTTTTTTGGGGGGCTTTATCTCACGCAAATGGCGCAAAAAGGTTATCTCGCGAAGTATGTAGGTGGGACAAAATGAAAAATTTTTTTTGAAGGAGTGGCAGAATGTCAAAGAACGCTTTAAACAATGCATTTTCAGGTGAGAGGGCAGATGAGCTGCGCCTTCTTAGATGCAAAATGGCATTGAGTTTACAGCAAAGGTAATGTAAGATGTTTTTCTAAGGCAATATTAAAAAAGCCTGAGTCATTGTTTTTGACTCAGGCCATTTTTTGTTTTTATTATTGCAGATATCACTTGAGAGCGACGAATCTCTTATAGATATCGCACTTCGACATATAGTCGGCTTGCAGGTTGTTGTCCTGGTAGAACTTGTCGAGTAGAGTCATAGCGCGATAGTGTGGTGTATCGAAGAAGAGTGTGTTCTCGAAAGTGCTAGTGCTGTAATCGAACTTCTTTTGCACGCAGTATTCAGAGTTCTCTCCAACGATGAAGGTCTGTGCGAAAATGCTCTTGAGCTGTGTGTTGATGTCGGTGGTGTTTTTCTCGATTTCTCGTAGTAACGTCCTAGCCGATTCCACAAAGTCGTACTCATTCTTCTGCTGTTCGTCGTTAGCACTTTGTGCGTAGTGTGTTAGATACCAGCAGTCACCCTTATAGCTAGCTTGGTAGAGCAAGTTGGCCTTCTTGAATAGCAGCTGGTTGCGTGCCTCGCCTGTGGCATTAGCTATTTCTTTGTCGATGGTTAGCATGTCACGACAGTAGGTGAGCTTAGTATTCTCAGTGAGTTTTGCCTCTGTTTCAAACTCTTTCCATGGGCTAATGAATTGACGCTTGAGCCAAATCTCCTTGTTGTAGTCTTTGCGAGCCATATAATCAGCGATGCCTTGCTCCTGAACGTAGCTCAGAGGAACTTTCTCAAGATAGGGGATAGCAGCCTGGAATTCTCCCTCGCGAAGCAGTTTGGTGCCCATCTCGTCGTTGAATGCCACTTCGGGTAAATTAATCTTGCTCACTGCCATCTTCTCGAGTGAAGACTTCTCTCCGTTTTTCAGGTAGCTGTAGAATTCCTCATATTCGTTAGAGGAGAAGTGCTCGATGACATTAGCATATTCCCCCTGGTTGCAGTGCTCGTCGGCCATACCTAGCACTGCTGTGGCAGCGTTAGGCATTCCCCATTTGAAGAGCTGTGGCACCAGATTATCGTAGGTCACGCGCTCATATACGTCGTGGTAGTGTGGATCGTTGCCATATTTGTCGGTTTCGGTTACGCCAGCCACTTGGTCAAGCCACTTGTACTCGCCAGTGATGTAGTCGAAATACTTATCATCGGGTCTGGCGCTCTTGATGCTAGCGAGCATGAGGCAAGCACGAGCACTGTCGCGCATGCGCTGGGTGCCAGCCAAATTCTGGGCATTGGTGAGCTGCTTGATGGCATCGTCCTGATTGTTGTTCATGTAGTTGACAAATCCACGTGCCGCTTCCCACATAGCAGGCGACTTAGTTTTACCTTCCTTAAGAACTTTCCCAGCAAAATCGATGAACCCGTCGATGTCGTTCTGATAGATGCCAGTAGCTTCAACATATTTCATCAATTCGGGATCGCTGTTGTTGTCGAGGGTTTCTTGAGTGTTGTTGACGAAGTCCTGAACGAGGAAGATGAGGGTGGGGGAGTTGGGGTTAGTGGCATACTCCTCCTTGATGCCCTGAAGGTTGCGTTTCTTGCGCATGCAGTACTTGATGCTAGTCATGTCGCCAAGCTCGGCGTAGATTTCGCAAGCCTTGTCCTTCTGTCCAGAGTTATAGAGTGCTCCGGCATAGATGTCCTTCATCCAGTTCTTGTAAGGGCTATCCTTGAGCTTGCTTGCAGTGTTGTTCCAATAATTGATGTTGGCCTGATGATTCTTTTGCGTCATGTTGCAACGCATCACAAGCAGGGCATACTGATTCTTCAACTTAGAGCCGCGATAGGCCATAGCTTGGCTCTTAACCTGGCTGATGACAGTCTTGCGATTAGCCAGCTGAGCCTTGGTGGGATAGTTCCACTCGGTGTCGCCAGCACCATTGTTGTAGAGATACTTGTTCAACAGACGCATATAGGTGAGCGTCTCGGTGTCGCCTTTCTTCTTGGCAGCTTTGATGAGAGCGTTTTCGCTTTTGTCAAACTCCTTGGGGTCGACATTTCCAAAGTCCTCCACCATGTATCCGTAGAAACTATCACCCACATAGGACTCCCAAAACTTGTTAGCTTCTTGCTGATAGGAGTTCTCCATGAGGTCGCGGTTAAACACACTGAACATGTAGTAGTTGGGTCTTACCCATCCACCACATGCTAATGCTTGCAAAGTGGCAAATGCAAGCAGGCTAAGGGCGATAAATTTTTTCATAATCGCTTGATGTGTAATTGTTAATACTGCTGTTATTTAGACTGTAAATGATTACTTGATCGTTGATGCCTGGACGCTCGCTGGAAAGGGCATCATGAACTTGGACTATTGAAGCTGCTTCGGGTTTAATAACAAATACCGTGTCGCCAGCATTTAAATAGGTGTAGCTGCTGTTGCTGCTCAGATAGTTTGGCAAGTCAATGCTACTAATAACAAGATATTTGTCTTTATCGACCTTACTATATAAAGATGTGTCGTTGAGATCCTCGCTATAAAGGATGTCGCGGAACTTGTCGCCAGTGTAGAGCAGTTGCCAGTTGAAGTTGGGGTAGGCAGCGCATAGTGGCAACTGATAATTTGCAAGGTACTTCAAGAAAGGCTCGACATCGCGCTTGTCGAGGATGGGGTTGCGTTGCTTGCTGTTCTTGAGGTCGCCAGTGTTGTACATCATGAGCACGCCATAATGGGCAGGAGGTGCTGGCATAGCAAGCTGGTGCAGCCTGATGGTGACACTCAGCTTCATGCCTTTTTCCTCGAGCATCTGCTTGATTAGTTGCAGGAAGTTGAAGTAAGCGTCTTGGGTCGCTGCTGTCCAGTCGCAGTCGATTTGAATCTCCTTGACACTAGCTATGTCATGTGTCTCGTTCATCTGAAGAACGCGTTGCACAAGCAGTGGGGCAATAGTGTCGATGCGGTGCTCGATGCAGTTATTCACGATAAAGATTGTGGGAATAACTTCGATTCCAGTGGGGATTGAGTCTTCGAATGCGATAGTGGCGTTGGGGCGCAACTGCCCCTTGTCGTTGAGAGTGATGTCGAAGTATCTCACATACATCTTGCCCACGTTGTGGTCGTGCAGGAACTGCCGCTCAACGCTGTCGAGCGTTAAAGTCGTGCGCCAGTAGTATACAGCCGGCTTTGGATCTTCAACACCATTGACGGCAGGTTTGCAACCCATTATAGTCACAACGATAAGGAGCAAAATGTATGTGAGGCTTCGATTCATGCGTATTGTGTGTTATTTGAGGTCGGCGAGTGCAGCCTTGATGCGAGCCACAGCCTCGATGAGGTTCTCATCGCTAGTGGCGTAGCTCATGCGCAGATAGCCTGGGCAGCAGAATGCATCGCCAGCCACGCTTGCCACATGAGCCTTTTCAAGCAGATAGATGGCGAGGTCGTTGGCGTCGTTGATTACTGTGTCGCCGCTGCGCTTGCCAAAGAATGCCTCAACCTTGGGGAACACGTAGAATGCTCCGTGGGGCACCTTGAGCTCGATGCCTGGAATCTCTTGTAGCAAGCCAGTGATGAGGTCGCGACGGCGCTGGAATGCCACGCGCATGTCCTCAACGCACTGTTGCGAGCCACGATAGGCAGCCTCGGCTGCTTTCTGAGCGATAGACGAAGCACCGCTGGTGTATTGCCCTTGCAGCTTGTTGACAGCCTTGGCGAGCCACAATGGGGCAGCAACGTAACCGATGCGCCATCCGGTCATGGCATAGGCTTTAGATACACCATTGATGATAGCTACGCGGTCCTTAATTTCGGGGAACTGAGCGAGAGACTCGTGCTTACCCACGTAGTTGATGTGCTCATAAATCTCGTCGGCGATAATCATCACCTGAGGATGGCGTGCCAGCACTGCTGCCAGTCCAGCAAGTTCTTCCTTGCTGTAGATACTGCCGCTTGGGTTGGATGGCGAGCACAGGATGATAAGTTTAGTTTTTTCGGTGATGGCTTCTTCTAGCTGCTCGGGAGTAATCTTGAAGTCCTGGTCGATAGCTGCAGGAACAAGCACGCTTTTACCACCACACAGGTTTACCATCTGCACATAGCTTACCCATGCTGGGGTTGGTATGATAACTTCGTCACCATGGTTGACGAGACAAAGCACTGTGTTGCAAAGCGATTGCTTGGCACCGTTGCCCACTACAATCTGCTCAGGTGTGTAGTCAACGCCATTCTCGTTTTTGAGTTTGTCGCTGATGGCCTGTCTGAGAGAAAGGTATCCGGGAACTGGTGAATAAAACGAGAAGTTGTCGTCGACCGCCTTCTTTGCTGCCTCCTTGATGTGGTCGGGAGTAAAGAAGTCGGGTTCACCAACGCTCAAGTTAATAACGTCTACACCTTGAGCCTTGAGTTCACTACTTTTTTGTGACATCGCCAGCGTAGCCGATGGCGACAGAGCTTGCAATCGTTGGGAAATGAAATCCATAGTTGTTTTAGTAATTGTTTGTAGGTTTATAATTATCAATGTTCGTTGTTCAAATTAACTGCCCCATTTGGGGTCTTTTACGGCATTCATCTCTCGCTTGATGCGCTTGCTGCGTTTCTTGACGAAAGCGCTAGGGTTGGCCGAGTCGCGCTCGAGCGGATTGGGCAAAGTTGCAGCGATTAAAGCGCACTCGTTGCGAGTGAGGTCGCGAGCATCCTTGTGAAACTTCTCCTGGGCACATGCCTGTACACCATATATTCCGTCGCCCATCTCGATGGAGTTGAGATAAACCTCCATGATGCGTTCCTTGCCCCAAATGTTCTCGATAAGGATAGTGAAATAGGCTTCGAGTCCTTTTCTTAGCCAGCTGTGTCCTTGCCACAGGAACACGTTCTTGGCAGTCTGCTGTGAGATAGTGCTAGCGCCTCGCTCACGTCCGCCCTCAAGAGCTTCAAGTCTTGCCCGGAGAATCTCTTTCTCCTCAAAACCAGAGTGCTCGGTGAAGTGTGTGTCCTCACCTCCCATAGCAGCTAGTGGCATGTGGCGTGAGATTTGGTCAAGGTCGACCCACTCATGCTTAATCACTGGATCCTTGCCGTCGAGCCATTGCTCGCAATAGCGGATGTACATGAGCGGTGTGCGATAGACAGGCACCCACTTAAAAGCTATGACAGCGAGCAGCGACGACACAAAGAAGAAGATAAGAATGTTGCGCACCCAAATCCAGAATCTGTGCCATAGAAATTTCATGTCGCTCATGTCGTTGTTCTTTGCAATTTTTTGAGTTTACAAAGTTATCACTTTTTTCGTTATCAACCGCAAAAAAGCCGTGATTTTTATCCAAGATTGTTTTTTATAAGTTACTGGTTGGATTGGACACTTAATTGCTTGCACTTTACCGAAGTTTTTAAATATCTCATTGAAAATTATGCTGAAAAAGTAGGCGTGAAGATATTTTTTGAGTAAATTTGCCGTTCAATTAATATAGAAACCAGTTCTTCATTAATGCAATAACAAAAGTTTTGGACGCGATTATCAATACATTTAACCCTATCAGCCTTGATGAGATGAAGTTGTTGAGGTTGATGAATCGCGTCGATACTAAGTTTGTGACAACCATGCCGCGCTTGCTCGATTTGCTTGAGATGGCCCGTGCCGAGTATCTCATGCAGGAGATTGACGGCGTGCGTAGTAGCGCCTATACCACACTCTATTACGATACCCCTGCGCTTGACATGTATATCATGCACCACAATGGTTGCTTGGGCAGACAGAAGGTAAGAGTGCGCGAGTATGTAGATTCGGGACAGAGGTTCCTAGAGGTGAAGAATAAGAACAACCATCGTCGCACCCGCAAGAAGCGTATCTCAATTGAGGAATTCAACATTGAGGGCGAGGAGAAGCACGATTTCCTAAAAGGCTTGTGCTGGTGTGATGTTGAGACGCTGCAGCCTTCATTGCGCAACTGGTTTAACCGCATCACGCTTGTTAATAAGAGTAAGACCGAGCGCGTGACAATTGATACTGACTTGCGTTTCCACAACTACGTTTCGGGTCAAGACAGGAGTCTAGACAAGGTGGTAATAATAGAGCTCAAGCGCGACGGCAATCAACCCTCGCCACTGCTCAAGATGCTGCGTGAGCTTCGCATACATCCTCATGGTTTCAGCAAATATTGCATGGGAACAGCACTGAGCAATCCTAATGTGAAACAGAACCGCTGGAAACCAAAACTTCACTATGTTGACCGCTTGATTTCGCGTGACTGTGAAGGTCTATAATTGAAAAAAAACAAAACGATATAAGATTATGATAGACAACTTTTTTCAGGGAATAACCCCTGCTTATTACGCAATGCTGATAAGGTTCGTTATCTGCGTTGTAGTGAGCTGGATTATAATCGACAGGTTGTATTACCGCAAGAGCAAGCGTCGTGATTTCTATTTCACGTTCATGCTCATCAGCATCTCGATATTCTTCCTTGTATTCTTCATGATATTTGTGCTTGAGGACATGAAGGGTAAGGCAGGTATTGGCTTGGGTATAGGTCTGTTTGGTATATTCAGCATCATGCGTTACCGCACCGACACGATGCCCGTGCGTGAGATGACCTACCTGTTCATCATCATTGCATTGGCAGTGGTTAACGCGTTGGCATCTACGATGCCGTTGTTAGAGCTAATTATCACCAATATCATTGTGATTTTGGCCATCATCATCTGCGAATGGCGCCTCAAGACCGAGAACGTGAAGCTCGTGCAGTATGACAAAATTGAGCTCATCAGCCCTGATAAGCGCGAAGAACTCATCGCCGACCTGAAGAAACGCACCGGCCTTGACATCACCAAGGTAGAAGTGGGTGCCATCGACTTCTTGCGCGACATGACTGTGTTGCGCGTGCACTACCGCAGTACCGACAGTGGTAGCAACAGCGTGGACAAGACCATAAAACTTTACAAGCAAGACTTGCAATGAAAACTATAGTAAAATCGGCAGCAGTAATGCTCATGTGCGTTGCTGTGGCATTTCCAGCAAGTGCTCAGTTCGATGGCAAGGAAGGCAACGATTTCGGCCTTTGGATGACTGTTGGCGTTGATAAGAAAATCAACAAAAAGTGGAGTGTGGGCGTCGAGTTTGAGTATCGCCTTAAGGATAACATTGAGGAAGGAAAAGGCTGGGGTGCTTCCAACCGCTGGAGCATCGCAGTGGGTGCCGACTATAAGCCGATCTCGTGGCTCAAGCTTGATGCAGGCTATAAGTTCATTCGTGACCACTCACTGCCTGAATGGAACGAGGAAGACCAAGAAGAAACCGAAGCCTACTGGGGAAGCAAGCATCGTGTGTATGCTTCGGCGACAGGAAGTTATAAAGTTCAGAACGTGAAGTTCTCGTTGCGTGAGCGCTGGCAGTATACCTACCGTTGTGAGGTTCCTGACGTGACCTACGATTGGGAGCATGACCGCCTCGAGCCAGTGAAAGCCAAAGGGAAACACGTGTCACGAACCAAGTTGCAGATTTCATATAGCAAGAAAAAGGCATGGTTTGAGCCTTACATCTCTTATGAGATTTATGCAGCCAAGAAGTGGGAAAAGATGCGTTACACCGCTGGCTGCGAGTTCAAAATCAATAAGCACAATGTAGTTGAAGTGTTCTATCGTTATCAAGACTTGAGCAAGAACGATAACTACAACGACCGCGACTCACACATCTTGGGCCTAGGCTACAATTTCAAGTTCTAAACCTGGATTATTTATAAAAAAGGCGCTATCAAAAGGTTTTCCTCTTGATAGCGCTTTGTTCGTTAAAAAAAGATTATTAGCACTCGTAGGTTTTTTCGTTTTTGCGTCGTTTTTCTCGCTTGAGTTCTTGTTCTTGCTTCTCGGCATCTTCTTTCTTTTGAATTTTCTGCTTGGGCTTTTCTCGCTCGTTGGGCTTCTGGTTGTTGTTCTCGGAGAAGCTCTTGATTATGTCTTCGACCACTTCTTGGTTTCCGAGCAGATAGTTGATGACGACTTCGAGCACTGTTGATGTCTTGTCGCTCACGAGGTAGTTGATGAGGCAGCGGGTGCCGTCGGGCATGGTGCCTTCAAGAGAGTAGCACTTGAAGCCCTTGACTTTTATCTCAAGGAGCTTGGTGTCGTACATATTGAATCCCAAAGCGCGGCTCTTAAGTCGCTCGTTGAGGTTCTTCTTGTTGGTGTTCTCGTTCTTGATGTAGCGCTGCAGTGTCATCACCATCTCGTCCCACTCGACCTGTGCCGAGTTAGGGTCTTGGAAGAATGAGAACGGCACTTGTCCGCCCTCGGGCGCTTCGAACGCGATGTTATACTTGTCCCAAGTGTAGATTTTGGCTTGGGTGGTCACCGCCAACGAGAGCAGTAATGCTGCTGCTATAGCAAGATGTTTCTTAAAGTTCATCATCGATAATATAAACTTCTTTGTCTTCATCAATTAAAGTGGAGTCGATATAGGATTCCTCGACTTGATAGGGAGTGAGGTCCTTGAGCCACTTGTCCCACTGCTCTTGTGAGCCGTTGAAAACGTTGAGGTCGACGTCGCCCCAAATTCCCTTGACGCGTCCCCAGTGGCTGTATTGCTGCATTTGGTGCGGAATGTGTTTTAGTTTGTCGGGGTTTTTGAAAGCGCAAAGCCAGAGGTTGATGTTAATTTGCCCGTCCTTTATATACTTCTTGTATCCGTCACCGTTAGTATAGATCATGACTTGAAGCCCACGTGAGCGCAGGTTGTCGACCATGGCGTCGAGATGCCGCTGTGTGCGGTCGTCCTTGACGTTCTTGTCGTTGCTCCAGTCTTCGACGTCAATCACCAGTGGAAGGTCAAGTTTGCGCCAGCCGATGGTCTCAAGGAAATTCTTGGCCTGGTTTAGTCCGTCGGTATTCTTGCGGAAAAAATGATAGGCGCCGACCTTGAGGCCCGCCTTGCGTGCATTGTCATAGTTGATGTCGAACTTCGAGTCGTGATGGTTGACGCCTTCGGAAGCTTTGATGACGACAAAAGAGTAACCATCGGCCCTTACCTTCTCAAAATCAATATCGCCATTGTGGGCACTCACGTCGATGCCCACAATAGGATATTTATCGCGATTTACCACAATCTCTCCCCTCATCCAGTGGAAAATTGATGTGCGGTTCTTGTAGCCCCACCACAAAACGGCAGCCATGAGCACAAGAAGGATAGAGATGCCAATAGCAAAGGTCTTGAGCAGCTTGCGTCTGCGCTCGGCCTTTGTGGCTTCGGCCTTTTTTGCATCTTTAAGTTTCTTGGCTTGTTGTGCCAGCAGTTGTGTCTTCTGGTTCATGGCGGGGGGAGGTGAGAGTGGTTGTTAGAACAATGGGAATGACACGGCAGGGTTCACATACTTGTTCTCGAACTCCTCCTGACTCATGCAGAACATCATGATTCCCTGAATGAGGCCGATGATGCTAGTCACGGCAGCAAGGATTCCACAAGATAAGAGGCTTGCCACGAGGAAAACTACTCCAGGAGTGGTCTTGCCTAGATAGAAGTAGTGAACGCCAATGGCTCCAAGTAAAATCGCTAGAAGAGCAGCGATGCCACGACTCTTGCCCGAAGGCCCCTCGGCGAAGACATCGTTGCTGCGATAGGGCTGCTGATAGCCATATTGTGGCTGCCCGTAGGGTGGTTGCTGCTGGTAGCCATATTGTTGTTGCTGTTGTTGACCTTGCTGATTGCCGCCAAATTGAGGTGGCTGCTGGTTGCTTGCGGTGTTATAACTGTTGCCGCAGTAGGGGCATGTTAAGTTACTCACTTGTTGTTCGGTAGTGACGTTGTTGCCACAATTAGGGCATTTGTAAGTTACTGACATAGTTGTAAAAGTTGTGTTTTATAATATGTGAAATTAAGGAAAATAACAATTAATTATCGGCGACGGTTGCTGCCACCCTTGGCGGCTCGCTTCTGCTGCTCGAGTTGCTGGCGCTGTGCTTCTTCGAGGCGTGCCATGAAACCGCTCTTTTTCTTGGGTTTCTTGGCATTCTCGGCCATGACTGCTCTCACCTTTTCTTCCTTGACCATCATGCGAGTGAGGTAGGTCTGGATGATAGTGATGAGAAGTGAGACAAAGTAGTAGTAGCTAAGACCAGCTGCGTAGGTGTTGAAGAACACAAGGAACATGAGAGGCATGAGGTACATCATCCACTTCATGCCGGGCATTTGGCTTGACGACTGTGACTGCATATTGATATAGGTGTAGCCAATGTTGGTGGCAGTCATGAGCAAGCAGAAGATGCTCAGGTGGTCGCCAAGGAATGGGATGCTGAATGGCAGCGAGATGATGGCATCGGGGGCGCTCAGGTCGGGAGCCCACAGGAAGGACTGACCGCGCAGGTCGATGCTCGAAGGGAAGAACCAGAACATGGCGATGAGGAAAGGCATCTGCAGAAGCATTGGCAAGCAGCCACCCATTGGATTGGCGCCAGCTTGTTTATAGAGCTCCATAGTCTTCTGCTGCTTCTTCATTGCGTCGTTGGGGTCGGGATATTTCTCGTTGATGGCAGCGATGTCGGGTTGTAGGATTTTCATCTTCGCCTGCGAGAGATAGCTCTTGTAGGTCAATGGCCACAAGGCGAGCTTGAGGAGGATTGTGAGCACTAGAATAACGATGCCCAGGCTCCAACCAAACTTGCACAGCCAGTTAAACACAGGCATCACTATGCCCGAGTTGATCCAGCGGAACAGAGTCCAACCAAGCGACACCAGTCGGGTGAGGTGCAGGTCCTCTTGTGGCGAGAACTTGTCGTAGCTCGAGAGCAGGGCGTAGCGGTTGGGACCGAAGTAGAAATAGAATGACGCTGGAGCAGGGTTCTGCGAACTGTATTCTACGGTCGAGGTCACATTGATGTCCTTAAGATAGGTGTCGTAGTCCTTGGGGAACTTGTCCTTTTCGAATGCTGTGCTGGAGAACTTGGCACCAGTGAAAGCTTGGTTGGCGATGAGAGCTGTGCTGAAGAATTGGCTTTTGCCAGAAATCCACTTGATGCGCTCCTGCACCGTCTCTTCCTTGCTGCCATTCTCGCTCAGGTTTTTCACATCGTCGTTATCGCCCTGAATTTTCCAGTAGAGTGCACTGTTGCGCTCCTCAAACTGCTTGCCAGCCTCCTGGCGCTTGATCTTCTGATGCCAAGCGAAGTCCATGGTGCTGATGTTGGTTGGGATCACCTTGTCCATGCCGCTTTGCAGCACTTCCATGCGCAGCATGTAGGTTCCTGGCACGAGCGTGTAGCGCAGGCTCCACTTAGCTCCTCCATCAAGGTTCATGCTCATTGTGATCGAGGTGTCGTTCTTGGCCTCGGGAGTGAAGTAGAAGTCGCGCGTGTCGTAGCGCTGAGTGTTGGAGTTGAGCGTGAAGCTGTAGTCATTGTTTTCGGGATTGATGATCTCGACTGGCACGCTCTTGTTGTTTTTATAGTCCTCTTGAGTGCGGTAGGCGGTGTAGCCCTTCAGGGTGGCGCGTGTCACCATGGCTCCTTTAGTGCTGATTTCCACCTTGATAGAGTCATTCTCGAGCGTTACCGTCTTGTCCTCGCCAGTGAGATTGGCGCTGAACGCCGAAGCCTGAGCATACTTGCTGATGACGTTCTTCACTGCCTGGACAGCGAGGTTCTGCGAACGTGGGTCATCGGTCTTGGCGACGGTTAGCGCGCTCAGGTCGATTGTTTTGTTGTCGACTTTCACAGTGCCGGCAGCCTTGCCGTTATCATTGTTTAGCGTCACACCCTCAAATGCGATGGTGCCATTCTTGGCAGTGAGAGTGTCGAGGAGAATCATCTCCTGGGCAGTGAGAGTGTCGACGCTGGCACTGGCTGCGGGGTCGGTAGCTGTTTTGGTAGTATTGGCTTGTTGCTTGTTGCTTGTCTTATCCTCTTTGGGCTGCAGATACATGAATCCAAAGATTACTGCACACATGAGCAGCATGCCTATTACCGTGTTTTTATCCATAATTCTATGCTTGGAAATGTTGTGTTTAAAGTGTTAAGTTTTACGATTTCTTGTTCTCGATGGCGGCTCGCACAAAGTCCATGAAAAGTGGATGCGGCGTGAGCACTGTGCTGCTATACTCAGGATGGTACTGCGTGCCAATGTACCATTTTTTGTCGGGCAGCTCAATCACCTCAACGAGATGGGTCTCGGGGTTCTCACCCACGCATTTCATGCCACCGTCCTCAAACTCCCGGCGGTACTCGTCGTTGAACTCGAAGCGGTGACGATGACGCTCCTCGATGTCGAGCTTTCCATAGGCCTCTGCAACTTTCGTGCCACTTTTCAGGTGGCAGGCATAGGCGCCTAAACGCATGGTGCCACCCATGTTGGTGATGCTCTTCTGCTCCTCCATCAGGTCGATGACGTTGTGCGTGGTCTTGGGGTCGATTTCCACGCTGTTGGCATCGGTCATTCCCAGCACGTTGCGTGCATACTCGATGACCATGCACTGCATGCCGTAGCAAATGCCAAAGGTGGGCACATCGTGCTCGCGGCACCACTTGAGAGCAGCAAATTTGCCCTCGGTGCCTCGCTGCCCAAATCCTGGAGCAACAATCACGCCGTCCATTGGGCTTAGAAGTTGCTCGGCGTTGCTGTTGTCGATTTTCTCGCTCGAGATGTAAGTGATTCTCACTTTGTGGCCCTGATAGATGCCAGCGATGAGCAGGCTCTCGTCGATGCTCTTGTAGGCATCCTGAAGTTCGACGTACTTGCCCACAAGCCCAATCTTGACCTCTTCTTTGGCCTCGGCGCGCTTGTTGAGGAAGAAGTTCCACTTGCTCAGGTCGGGCTCGCCGCTATAGGGGGTGCCGGTCTTCTCGAGGATTATTTGGTCTAGTCGCTGGCGGTGCATCATCAGCGGCACCTCGTAAATGCTAGGCGCGTCTAGGCTTTGGGTCACAGCGTCGGGGCTCACGTTGCAAAACTGAGCCACCTTGCGGCAGTGAGCCATGGGCATTTCACGCTCGGTGCGGAGCACGAGCACGTCGGGTTGGATTCCCACTTGCTGTAGTTGCTTCACGCTGTGCTGGGTGGGCTTGGTCTTGAGCTCGCCAGCGGCCTTAATATAGGGCACATAGGTGAGATGCACCACCACGCAGTTACGACCCAGCTCCCACTTGAGCTGTCGCACCGCTTCGAGGAAGGGGAGCGACTCAATGTCGCCCACAGTGCCACCTATCTCGGTTATCACGAAGTCGTATTTGCCGGTGCTTCCCAGCAGCTTGACGCATCGTTTTATTTCATCGGTGATGTGAGGGATTATTTGGACAGTCTTGCCCAGATAGTCGCCACGGCGCTCCTTGTCGATGACACTCTGATACACGCGCCCCGTGGTAATGTTGTTGGCACGGGTAGTCTTGATGTTGGTAAAGCGTTCGTAGTGCCCAAGGTCGAGGTCGGCCTCGTGGCCATCTACAGTGACGTAGCACTCACCGTGCTCATAGGGGTTTAGTGTGCCTGGGTCGATATTGATGTAGGGGTCAAACTTCTGAATCGTCACGTTGAAGCCGCGTGAGAGGAGCAAGCGTGCCACCGACGACGAGATGATGCCCTTGCCCAGTGATGACACCACGCCACCTGTGACAAATATGTATTTAGTTTCCACTATAAATATGTTGTTTTATATATAGAATTATCTTTACAAACTGCAAAGATAAGCATTTTCCCGCAATGAAAGACGCTGTATCGTCACATTTTTTACCTATATATGCTCTTGGCATATAAAAAACGCACGACTGAAAGAAAAAAAAGAGCCTGCGTCGATTCACATCGTGCAGGTCTTTTGCTGTTTACTTAACTATTTTTATTAAAGTCTATGTGTGTAGAGTAATAGTTCAACTAATAACTAATTCACTTTAAAATTTTCACACTGCAAAGTTAGAGGTGCCCAGTGGAGCGTGCAATCACTAAGAATGGGTAATTTTGATGCAAGTAGTCATCACGATTTGTGATTTTGAACAAAAAATGCTATTTTTGTGGTCAAAATATTGATTGAAGAATATAAGAAATAGACATGAAAAAGGTATTGTTTTTTTTAGTGTTAATGATGAACTGTGTGGTAGCTCAAGGTCAGCTGCTGTGGCGCATCACGGGTGGCAATTGCTACAAGCCGTCCTATTTGTTTGGCACAATCCATCTAGAGACATCTAATTATATTGATAGCGTTGCCGGGCTTCCTGAGGCAATTGCCAGTGTGGACGCAATCTATGGTGAGGTTGTGCGTGACGAGATGCTGAGCAAGAGCACCATGAGCAAAGTGCTGAAAGAATCGCTGGCTCCGGCCGACAGCACAATAGACCGCTTGTTGACCCCCGAGGAATACCAGCTCGTCGATAGCGTGGTGAGAAGTTACATGATGGGGCTGATAGGTCTGGACCGTCTTAATAAATTGAAACCCATGGCAATAGTCATGCAGCTCGAGGCGATGCAGATGGCTAAATATTTTCCCGACTTGAAGTCGCTCGCCGATGGTGGCCTTGACCTAGCTGTTCAGAGCCGAGGTAGTGAGCTGGGAAAGTATGTGGGCGGTTTTGAGACGGTTGAGCAGCAGATAGCCATAGCTTATGGAAGCACCTTGGAAGAGCAGGCGCGCGATCTTGTTGACATGTGTGCCAAGGACAAGGACTTTGGCGACTACAACAAGCAGTTGTGCGATCTGTATCACTCTCAGGACCTTAAAGCTCTAGAACGACTGCTGCTAGACCCTGAAAGGGGCATGGGGGCCGAGGGGCTGGAGCGCCTTTCCTTCTCCCGCAACCGCAAGTGGATGGACAAGATAGTTGCCACGTTGCCCATCCAGAGCATGCTCATTGTGGTGGGTGCAGCTCACTTGATGGGCAAGGGGGGACTGATAGAGTTGCTCATGTCACGCGGCTATGTGGTTGAGGCTGTTGATGCTCCCTGAATTTGTTCCATTTTGCTCCTATAGTTTTCCAAAACACCCCTTTGTCGTGAATTAGATAATGGGCGATATTGCATATATTCCCCCAAAGTAATACTTTTGTGGTTCAAAAACATGAAATTATGCTAAACAAGAAATTAATGATAGTGCTGATGTCGAGTGCCAGCTTGGTGATGAGTGCACAGGTGACGCTCGACTCGTGCCGCCACATGGCGCTACGCAACAATAAGCAGATGGGTATCGAGCAGCTAAAAATAGAGCAGGCTGGCTACCAGCGCAAGCAGGCTCAGGCTGCCTACAAGCCGTCGATAGACTTTGCCGGCACCTATATGCACACAGGCCGAAACGTCTCGCTTGTCGACATCAACGATATAACTCCTACCCAGTTTTTTAACCCTGCCACCGGTAATTACGATTTTGTGATAGATGCCGCATCGGGCATTGGCATTTCGCTTGACGGCAGCAAGGTGAATGCCGTGACTCAGAAGGTCAAAGACGCCCTTACCTTCGATACCCATAACCTCTTTGCTGCAGGAATATTGGTTACACAACCCATCTATATGGGTGGCAAGATAAAGGCGTTGAACCAGATTACTAGGTATGCCGAAGAAATTGCCCAATACATGCATGACCGCAAGGCCGAGGATGTGATTTATGGTGTTGACCAGGCCTATTGGCTCGTGGTGTCGCTCAAGTCCAAAGAGAAACTTGCCGAGAGCTATTTGGAACTAGTGACCAATCTCGACAACGACGTGAAGAAGATGCTCGAGCAGGGCGTTACTACCCGCGCCACGCTGCTGAGTGTTGACGTGAAGGTGAATGAGGCTAATGTTGCCCTCACCAAGGTGAGAAATGGCCTTGTGCTCTCGCGCATGGCATTGGCGCAGTTGTGTGGCGAGCCACTCGACGAGCCTATGATACTTGCCGATGAGAATCGCAGCGACCTCGAGGTGAACCTTCATCCGAGTCACATCGACATGGCACAGGTTTATGACCGGCGCAAGGATTTCAATGCTCTGGAATTGGGTGTGAAAGTCTTTGACGAGAAGGCCAAAGTGGCACGTAGCGAAATGCTGCCAACCGTTGCTGCTATTGGTAGCGTGTTCACATCTAACCCAAGCGTTTACAATGGTTTCAAGAAGGAATTTGGCTTCAATTACGCCATTGGTGCCATGGTGAAAATCCCTATTTGGCACTGGGGCGGATTAAGCAATAAGTATAAGGCAGCCCTTGTTGATGCCAAAATCAAGCATCTAGAAATGGAAGAGGCCAAGGAGAAGATAGAGCTTCAGGTAACCCAAGCCAATTTCAAGTATCAAGAAGCCTACAAGACCTATGAGATGACCAAGGCCAATCTTGTTAAGGCCGATGAGAACCTGCGCATTGCCCAACTGGCATTCCGCGAGGGAATGTCGACTAGCGACGAAGTGCTTACCGCACAAACGGCATGGCTTCAGGCCCATAGCGAGAAAATCGATGCCGAGATTGACGTGATGATGTGTGACGTGTACCTGTCGAAGGTTACTGGACGCATGAATTATTGATTGAGGAAAACTCTTGAATTATGGAAGACAAGCAAGAAAAAGCAGTTGACGAGCAGCTTGTAAAAAGCGCAGAAGCTACCGATGAGTCCCATAATTCGGAGCTTGAGGCGATGGCCCTCAAACTCAGGCGTCGCAAGATACGCATGAAAAAGCGATTGTCGCTTGTCGGCTCCATACTCATTTTTGCGCTAGTAATTATAGGGTTGGCTATTTGGGGCCTCCTGTATCTCAATCCTGGCGACTCGACAATTCATGGTCAGGCCGACTGTGAGACGGTGCGGGTGAGTGGCAAGCTTGCTGGTCGCCTTATGGAAGTGTATGTAAAAGAGGGCGACTACGTGCACAAAGGCCAGCGCCTGGCAATGATTCAATCGTCGATTGCCGATGCCAGGCTCGCTGAAGCTCAAGCGAGAAAGGATGTTGCCGCCAGCCAGAACGAGAAGGTTGAACGTGGCACACGCGATGAACTTGTGCAGTCGGCTCAGAAGATGGTAGAGCAGGCTCAGGCAGCCGAGGAGATATACCGTAAGACATATGAGCGAGTTGAGAACCTTTTCAATGATGGTGTCGTGAGCGAGCAGCGACGCGATGAGGCAAAGGCGGCCTATGAGGCAGCCTCGGCGACGGTTGCCGCCGCCAAGTCGCAACTCGAGATGGCTCAAAATGGCGCTCAGGCCGAGGACATTGATGCATCACGAGGCATTGAGAGGGCTGCTGAAGCCACCGTCAAAGAGGTAGAGGCTGTCCTTGACGATAAGTATCTTGTTGCCCCTTGCGACGGTGTGATTTCAGGCATTTATCCTCGCATTGGTGAGCTGGTGATCATGGGCTTACCGTTGATGACAATATCCAATCTTGACGAAATGTGGGTGGCATTTAATGTTCGCGAAGATAAACTCAATGGACTTGTTGTGGGCAAGGAAATAAACGTGATGATTCCTGCTCTTGGCAACAAAGAGGCGAAGATGAGTGTGTTCTCGGTTCGCGACAAGGGTAGCTTTGCCACCTGGACCGCCACCAAAGCTTATGGCGGTCACGATAACAAGACATTTGAAGTTAAGGCTCGACCAGTGAATAAGATAGAGAACTTCGGCCCTGGAATGGTAGTGATTATGAAGTAAAAGAACTTCTGTCCCTATAATTATCTTATAGCCTATTGCTTTATTCTTGCCCTAACAGGATATTGTAGGCGGCGGTGATGTCATTGGAGTTGATTTCACCGTCACCGTTGATGTCGAGTTTCGGGTAGAATGTGGTGTCGAGGCCCAAGAGGAAATTGTAGATTTGTGTGATTGTGCTGGAGTTTATAGTCTCTTCCTCAACATAATCATCACGCCACCTGTTGAGCTGTGTTGAGAGGCGATTAATGTTGGTTCTATACCAAGTCATCACAAACTCTTTTTCCAGAGAAATGTCCTCATCGACAATGATACGCTCATCTTCTTCCTCGTCTTTCCACAATTCATATTCACGTTGCCAGGCACCGCTCTCCACATAGCGTTGCTGGATGGCGTCGATGTGGATCTCCACATTCTCGGGGCTTAGTTCGGCTTCGATGAGTTGGAACCAACGCCTTGCAATGCGGTTCTTGATACCGTCGATGTCTTGCGTGATTAAGCGGTTGAATGGGGCAAAAGCATTGAGCCGTGATGTCGTTGGATAGTAGTAGGTCTGTACGCCATTGGGGTTGCGCCCCATGCAAGCATCTAGGTCCCACGGAGTGATCATGAAGCGGTGGCCGAAGTTGATGTCGGGAGTTGATAGGAACGTATTTTTATAGGGCATGTCGATGAGGCCGAATGCTGCAATCAGAATCCAATAGTCTACAAGGTTGTCGATGTAATAATACTCGCTATAATGAGCTTTGAAGTACTCGTCGGCGGTTTTTCCGTTGAAGTCGATGAGGTCGATGAGAGGTTGCCAGGCTTGTGTCGAGGGATACTCTTCGGGATATTGAAGTTCAAAAGTATTCCATAAAACTGTGTCGGTGCGGTCCACTTCATAGTTGAGCAGGTTGTTGGTCAAGCCACTGTTCTTGCCCTTGTAGAGCAGTCCTTTAATGGTGACACTGTCGATGTCTTCCTTTACCTTGCGCAAGTTCAAAAGCTGCCTGTTTATTTTGTCGCTCAGGCAGTAAATGCCGTTGTGCACACCGTCGACAAACACCTCGACCATAGTGCCCACTGTGCCGTTTCGATTGTTGAATTTAGTTTCCCACATCGTGTGGCTGAATTCGTTCCAGATATCGAAGCATACGCGATTGCGCATCCTGAGCTTGTCGATTCCCATGGCATCGAGAATCCAGGTGTTGTCGTTGCGCAGCCCCAATAGGTTGGCGTCGAGCTTCTCTCCCTCCTCATCGACAAGTTTGACGCTGAAAGAGATTTTGGGCAGGAAAAGAGCCGTCTTGCCGCGTTTCCTAATGACGCAGTTGTAGCTGGTGATTGCTATCGAGTCGCCGCTGCTGTTGTCGGCAATGGTGATTTTTCCTGGAACAAAATAGAGATAACTCACGGAGTCGGCATATATTTCCAGATTCACCAATGGCAGCGATTGTGGTGTCATGCTTGCCACCATATCGCTGAACGTGTTTGCCAATCCACATAGTGGGGCGATGCACAAAACGATGATATGAAGTAGGCGTGTTGCCATTGTGGGAATAATAATAAAGTGCAAAATTATTGAAAATTTTCATTCTTATAGTGATGTTAACGCGAAATTCTATGTATTTTTGCAAAAAAACAAGGCTTATGAAATTATTAAATCATTATATAGGCTCAATGTTATTATTGGCCATTATCGTGGTCTCGCCTCAAGCAATAAAGGCTCAAACAGACAGTACAAGCCGATATATGCTTATGCCACTGGTCTATGACAACCAACAACCCCAATCATCGACAATGCCAGCTGCAATTCAAGGGTTAAAGTTGAGCGACGACTGGCTCAACAAAGCTCAACAACGGTGGGATAGGGTGCATGACATGCGCTATCGCCTGATGATTGACAACCCGGGCATTGTGAGGTTTAATGAGGACTCACTTCCCAAGCCACCTAAAGAGGTTGTTGTTGAAACCGATCCGTCGTCGGCCGAGCTTCAGGTGGAAGCCAACAAGATTGACGGTGAGAAGTTCAAGCCAGTAGACCGTCGCGAAGTGAAGATGCACAACTGGCTGCACTCTTTTGTTGGAAGTCTACACGGTACACAAGCCTACATCAGTAACAACTGGTATCAGGGTGGCGAGAATAACCTCAACTTGCTTGCCGATGTGCAGTGGGACTGCAACCTGAACCAGAAACTTCACCCTAAATGGTTGTTTAACAACACGCTGCACTATAGGTTGGGTATAGCTACAGCTAAGGGCGACAGCCTGCGCAGCTACAGCATCAATGAAGATAATTTCCAGTTTGACTCACAGTTGGGTTACAAGGCGGTTAAGAATTGGTATTACTCGGCAACACTGCTTTTCAAGACACAGTTACTCAACAGCTACGTGACGAATACCCGAAACTTGGCGGCATCATTTCTGTCGTCGGGCGAATTGAATTTGGGTCTTGGTATGACCTACAATTACAAGGATAAAGATGGCTACAAGACATTGACGTTGTCGATCTCGCCATTGTCCTACAATATGAAGATATGCCGTGACATAGTGAAACTTGACCCAACTAAGTTTGGCATCGATGCTGGCAAACACACTAAGCACAGCTTTGGTTCGGCTGTAGAGATGAAATTTGAGTGGAAAATCACTCCGAGCATTAGTTGGAAGACTAGGTTCTATGCCTTTACCGACTATAAATATGTTCAGGGAGACTGGGAAAATACATTTTCATTCTCAGTGAGCAGTCACCTCAACACTCAGATTTTTACCCATCTGCGTTACGACAAGTCAAGGCCTTGGAATGCCGATTGGAAATACTGGCAATTCAAGGAAATCCTGAGCTTTGGCTTGACCTACAAATTTGCAACCAAGTAAAAAAACTGATTTTTTTGTTTGCCGGCCCAACAACTAATGGTCTTACGTAAGTTTTAAGGAGGCTTTTGTTATTGGGCTAAAAGGACGTTGTAGGCTATAGTGACGTCGGTGGAGTTGATGATACCATCTCGGTTGAGGTCCAAATTCTCATAAAAAGTTGTGTCATTGCCTAAGATGTAATTGTAGATGCTTGTCACAGTGCTTATTGTGACGTGACTAAGAGGGTCATAGTCTTCGCTCCAAATCTCAATATATCCACTAGCATAGGCAAGGTTGTCGATATACCAATTAACAACATATTGCACTTCGTCATCAATGTTTTGCCCTATTTTGACGTCAGAGTTTTTCCATAGGTTATACTCACGTTGCCATGCACCGCTCTCTACAAAACGCTGTGCAATGGAGTTGATGTGGCTCTCTAAATTTTCGTGGCTGAGTTCGGCTTCAATGAGTTGGAACCATCGCCGTGCCAGTTTTTGTTTGAAACCACCAATGTTGTGCATCTTGAGTCTTTTATAAGGAGCAATGTTGTCGAGGCGAGACACCGAAGGGAAATCATCAAGTAAACTACCATTCCATCCCCGTCCAAGGCATGCATCAAGGTCCCATGGTGTAATCATAAAGCGGTGATCGAAGTTGATGTCGGGAGTCGATAGGTAGGTGTTTTTATAGGGCATGTCGGTGAGACCAAAAGCCACCAGAAACACCCAGTAGTCGACCAGATTATCTTCATAGTAGCATTCGTTATAGTGATCGGCGAAGTACTCTATTTCGGAATCGCCGTTGAAATCCATTAGATCTATAAGATATTGCCATGTTTGGGCTGACGGGTATTCTTCGGGGTGTTTTAGCTCAAATGCGTCCCAAGATACTGAATCGGTGTTGCCTTCATGATATCCTATAAGAGCCGACCAAGCTACGCCTTTGTAAAGTAAGCCCTTCACCGTCACCGAGCCGTCGTCCTCCACCTTGGCCTTGCGCAGGTTGAGTAGCTGACGGTTGATTTTGTCGCTCAAGCAGTAGATGCCGTGGTATTCGCCATTGATGAACACTTCGACCATAGTGCCCACTGTTCCGTTGCGATTGCCAAACTTGGTGTCCCACATCGTGTGGCTGAATTCGTTCCAGATATCGAAGCAGACTCGATTGCGCATCCTCAGCTTGTCGATGCCCATAGCGTCAAGAATCCACGTGTTATCCATGCGCAACCCCAGCAGGTTGGCATCGAGATTCTCGCCCTCTTCATCAACAAGCTTGATGTTGAAAGATTTTTTGGAAAGCGAAAGTGCGTACATTCCTCTATACTTCACTTGACAGTCGTAGGTGTCAAGCTTCACCATGTTGTCTTTGTACTCGACGAGAGTGATTTTTCCCGGAGTTATGTGTTCTTTACTTACAGAGTCAATTTCCACCTCAATGTTAACCAGCGGTAACGACAGCTCGCTCATGTCGGCCACCATTTCGGAGAAGTTTTGTCCCCATCCCATCAATGGTAACAGACACAATAAGACAGTATGTAGAAATCTATCTTTAATCATGGCAATGCTATTTGTTTTGCAAAATTAATTATTTTTTATCTGATAAAAGCATTATTTGGCTAAAATAACAATATTATTTTATTGAAATCTTGCTTGAGTGTTCAAAAAAACTTACCTTTGCTCTTCATGAAACGATTGTTATTCTCCATATTTTTCTCATTTGTTGTGATGGCTGCGTGGGCGAAGACCGACTTGCCCGAGCAGAGTGTTGTGGTGCCGGGGTTTGATGAGCGGGTGGCTCGTGAGCGTCTGCTTGAGAGCGATATGCAGCCTCTGGAAGGCATATGGTATTATCCCAATGAGGAGATGACTATTGCCATTGAGCGCTGGCAACCTGAGCCGTCGCACAAGATAGGGTATCGCTTGTTGCTTGTTGCTAGTGAGGACTTGGAATTGCTGCCTGGAACTGTGATTGGCTACATCGAGGAGAGCGCTGTTGAGGGTAAGTATCATATGTGGCTCTATAGTGAGCGAAACAAGGTTACGCTGTGTGGTCCACTCGAGTGTGTTGCCACTCTCAATAACGATGCCACATCGCTCACTTTCGATCCACCTCACTGGGATGTGAAAGTCCGTGTCAATTTCGCTCGTTTCCTTCCATCATTGTTTAGGGGTATTTCGGTTATTCCTCACGTTGAGAAGGAGAAGTTGCCTGTTGGCTTCAAGAAGATATTCCCTGCCGATGGCAATGGTAATAAGTTTAATAAAGTGAGATACTTGTAAGGTAAATTAATAAGTGGTAAGTGTAAATTGGGATTCCCTACGGTTTGAAAGATTATGAATAATAGAGCATTACTCATTACATTCATGGTAGTGGTGGCTGTGGTAGCCATGGCGCGGACTCGCACTACGCAAACACAACTAAAGAATAACTCGCAGGTAATAGAGGAAATACCTGAGGGAGTGGTACCCGACTCGCTGCTGCGCGATTTGGAACCTAATGCAGTGACACTGCGTGGCTACAATAAGAAGGCGAGTGACTCACGCGAGTCGTTCTTTGTCACCAACAACACCTCGCACCGCATCTCGCATGTGCGCCTGCTCATGCGATACATGCAGATGAATGGCGAGATGCTTCATGAGCGTGTGGCTACTGTTGAGGTCGACTTGAGACCTCACGAGACGCGATTGGTTGCCATCAAGACCTTCGACGTGCAACGCCTATTTTACTACTATGCCGGCCCCAAACCCCGTAAGAGCGCTACACCATTCAAGGTGGCATTTCGTCTCGTGGGGTATGACATTCCCGTGGGAAGATGATTGTCCTGGAAATTAGGACAAAATGGCATAGTTTTAGCGCATAAAGCGGAAATAATGGCATAAAACGTGACTAAATTTCATGTTTTATGCTGTTTTTTGTGGTGGCAAGATGTTTGCATTTTATTGTAGTGAGCCCGCGAGTGAGGTTGGCATTAACCGACAGAATTGTCTCGCAGGACCAATAACACAAACATTAACAACATTAAAATTATAGGAGATTAAATTATGTTACTTGCACGTAGAAATTCCAACTGGTTACCCGATGTTTTCAACGACTTCTTCGACACCGATTTTTTGCCAAAGGTGAACACCAACACCACAGCACCAGCTATCAATGTTATTGAGAAGAAGGACGAGTATGACGTGGAACTTGCTGCTCCTGGAATGACCAAGGAAGACTTCAAGGTAAGCCTTGACGAGGATCGCAACCTGGTTGTTGAGCTCGACAAGGAGGTTGAGAAAACCGATGAGAATAAAGACTGCGGGCACTATCTGCGCCGTGAGTTCTCTTACACAAAGTTCCATCAGACCCTGTTGCTTCCCGACGACGTTAACCGCGAAGCAATCAGTGCCACCGTTGAGCACGGTGTACTCAAGGTTGTGCTTCCAAAGCTCCAACCACAGGAGATGAAGAAAGAACGCACGATGATTGAGATTCAGTAATGTTAGACGGCATTGGCAAACCAAAGGCATATCACAGGCACCAGATTCATAAGCAAAGATTTTTTTTAAGAATTTAGTTATTAATTGTCTTTAAAAGGACATAAAAAAGCACCGGGCCAAGCATGGCTCACCTGAGCACTGAAATATATTTTGCCTGTTGCAGCCGTCGATACATAAAAAAATCCCCACAGCAAAACGCCGTGGGGATTATTTTTGTGCAAAAAATGCGACGGTTTACTTTAAGACAATGCTCTCAAGTATTGCTCTTACCTCTTCATTGGCGATGGGGTCTCCCTCAATTTCGTTGGTGCTAACTGTAATCTTTACACTGCCGTCAGTTGCCGCACCTTTAGGAGCAATAATATAGTAAGAGTTACGGCCATCTTTGTTCAAAACGCTTAATTTGCCGCCTTCAACATTTATTTCCTCTACCTGCTTATATCCACCGTCAGGACTCAGGTAATATTCCATAGCCTTATCATAAGCTTCGGTGTCTTCCTTAATTATAATGAAGTTGGTGAATTTCTCGCCCTGGTGTTTGATTTCCACATTGGCGTCTTCATTAGTAACTACTTCCCAGCCCTCAGGTTGGAGGATAGTAAAGTGAGCTTTCTCAATAGGTGTACCCTTGATTTTTGGACCACCTGAGCACGAGGTAATGGCCACAACTGCAGCCACTAATGTGAATAATGCAAATAACTTTTTCATGTCGTTGTTTGTTTTTAAATTAAAAAATACTATAAATAAATGCTTGTATACATGTCAATTAATGGAGCATTCTGCTCCAGCAGTTTTTTCTTTGATGCTTTCAAGAGAGAGAGTATTGAATGAGGTTATACACTATCACCTCTCCACGCACTATTGATAATGCAACAAAATTAATAAAAAAAACTTAATTGGCATAAAAAACTGAACAAAATAAGCGCAAACACTCAAAATTATTAAATTATAACACATTTTATTGTACTATTAAATGGTATCGAAAGAATTCAATAAGCTGCTAATGAGTGGCGGAAAATTTTTGGTTCAAGCGACTTTGCTGCTTGCAAGAGTCTAAATTCACAAACGAAGTGCAATAAATAATTCTTTGTTGAATTAAAGAACATATATGATATTGTGCTGTTGGAAGTCGGAAATAACTTCCGTAGCGAAGCGCAGAAGTTATTCTGACTTTCAATAGCATCTGCTGAATCAACTGGCAATACAAAAAACAAAAAAGGGAGACCGAAGTCTCCCCGAGATTAATTAATTTTGTATTGCATATGTATGTTCAATTAACCTCGGAGCAAAGGTACCAAATATTTGCCTTACTCCAAATAAAAACACCGAGAAAAGTTATTGCCGAGATTATCGGCAAGAGTGAGTCAACCATATCCCGCGAACTGAGGCGCAACCGGACGGACAAAGGTAACTATCTGCCGTGGGAGGCACATGCCAAGGCCATGGCAAGACGGGAGCACACTGCCGGCAACAGCTCCAAGGATCCAGTACTCATGTGGCGCGTCAGGCAGTTACTGGTTGAAGAGCAGTGGTCTCCCAGACAAATCTCAGGCGCACTAGCCAGGGATGGGGTGCGCATCTCCCACGAGACAATCTACCGCATGATCAGGGCCGACGATACCTGTGAGCTGGCAAAACATACCAGGCACAGGATGAAACACAGACGCAGACGCAGGCCGATGCCGATATCCAATCGAACCAGCATCCACGAACGGCCGCCTGAGGCTAATGGCAAACGGTTCGGTGACTGGGAAATGGACCTCATAGTTGACAAAAACCAGCATGCCATACTTACTCTTGTGGAAAGGCAGACAAACATGATATTGATGGAAAAGCTCCAACATGGGAAAAAGGCAAAACACGTGGCGCAGGCAGTCAACAGACTCCTCTTCCCCTACAGAGAATCCATTCTCTCAATCACGACCGACAACGGGCCAGAGTTCGCTGCACATCTCGACATCACGAAGAAGCTTGGCGCAACTGTATTCTTTGCTGACCCATATTCAGCATGGCAAAAAGGTGCCATTGAGAACACTAACAAGCTCATCAGGCAGTACATACCCAAAGAGACTGATTTCAATGAGATTACCGATGCTTTTGTCATGACAGTACAAAAGAAACTCAATAGAAGACCAAGGGAAAAACTAAATTTCTCAACACCCAAGAAAGAGTTCTTCAAACATTTTGCCTAATTTTGCACTTGCCAGTTGACTCTACAGAGCAACTAACAATTGGAGTGGTCGGCGGCTTTTCTTGTGCAAGTTTTGCACATTTGCCGAAAAATATATAATTTTGTGAGCTAGAATAAATATAAAACTTATAATAATGAAGAAGAAAATCAAAACTGCTATCTTGATCATTGCGGGAATACTGTTGTGTTTGGGAGTGGTGATGTCGCTTACTAACCCCTCGAGCAACGAGCACCTTAACGTGGTGGCCGACTACCTGAACAAGTACGATATGTCGCAAATCGACCTCAATGAGGAAGAGCAGGCACAGTACACCGCCTACATGAGCAGTGGAGCCAATGCCAACCTGATGGATAAGGTGGTAAAACCGATGTTTCAGGTTCAAGACTACGGAATGTGGTCGGTGGGCAAGATCAACAACAAGAGCGTCACTTTGGGCATATTCAACAAGGTGATAATAATTGATGAGGAAGAGATACCCAAGGCACTCATCGAGCGCCGTGGAGTGGTCAGCGAGTAGGATTGATGCCTACATTTTGACTTTAGAAGTTTGCACTGATGGCTATGAGCCATAGACTTTACACAATGATGGCAATCGCACTATGTGCGGTTGCCTTGTCATGCACCCGTAATCCTGATGCAGGAGGTAAAGTACGCGACGATCTACCATTACACCAGTTGCGCAACGGCGATCTGTTATTCCGTTGCGGCACGAGCACCGAGAGCCAGGTTGTGGTGAGCGCCGACAAGAACGGTGGGGTATATTCGCATGTGGGGATAGCCTTCAACGACGGTGGGACTTGGCGCGTGGTGCATGCCGTGCCAGGCGAGAGTGCCGATGGCGTCGACTGCGTCAAGGTGGAGCCGGTGGACTCTTTCTTCCTTACCACGCGTGCAGTGCACGGGGCAGCGATGCGCTTGCAGGGTTGCAGCGCTCAAGCAGCACAACAGGCAGCACAATTGGCTGCTAGGAAAAAGGGAGTGGAGTTTGACGACGATTACAATTGGACCGACAGCACACGCCTCTATTGCACTGAGTTGGTGCAGAGGGCTTATGAAGCCGTTGGTGTTGACCTGTCAGGTGGCCGCATAACCCATGTTGCACTGCCTTTCTTCAAAGGCGACGTGGTGTTCCCTAGCGATATTCAGCGAAACGACTCGCTCACGGTAGTTTTCAGTTTTTAGTTATTTGATAATAACAATAAGGAGGAAAACCGTAGTTTTCCCCCTTATTTTTTGTTAACGTGCTTTTAGGCCTTATTTCAGGATAAGGCGGAACGACATATCTTCGGAAGCGCCGCCATTCATCTCAATATCGTTGAAATCGCGTTTTGTCACAGTGCAGCGTGCAGCACCTTGTGTACAGCTGCCGCCACGACGAGTGAGTCCATAAGCGCTAGCTGTAGGTGATCCGGTTGGGTCGACTTCACCTTCAGTGGCCCAAGAGTAGTTCACCGAGAAATTGTCGGTAGTTGCCTCAAAGGCATTTCCACTCATGTCGTAGAGACCAAGTTCGTTGGGACTCTTTTGCTTAACATCATGAACAACGTAGTCGCTGTTCAGCGAGTACCATGCCACATCGTTGATGTTGTTACTGCCAGCATAGGTGTAGCCTTCACTCTTCACGCCTCCTCGTGCAGCCCATTCCCATTGAGCTTCGGTGGGAAGCATGAAGTTCTTGTCGGTTGCCAAAGCGCCACTACTATGAAGGTAGTCATTGAGGGTAGCGATAAATTGCAGAATCTCGCTGTACCATTGTCCGTTGCATGGCTTTTGGTCACCAACTTCGGCAAAATAAGCATAGTCGGGGTAAAAAGCCTTCCATAGAGCTTGTGTGCACTCGGTTTCAGCCATATAGAAATCGGTGATTGTCACACTGTGGGCTGGACTCTCCGAAGCGATTTCGTCATTTCCCATCGTGTAAGTTCCACCTTTCACATAAATCATGCGGAAAGTGACACCATTGACTGTGAAATCGATGTGTTCAGGTTGCTGTTGATTGCCGTTAAGAAGGATGTTGTAGACCGATGTAATGTCGGCACTAGTAATGCTACCATCGCCATTAACGTCGCTTGTGGCAAGGAAGGTGTCATCGCCATTAAGCAGAAAGTTATATAGAACGGTTATGTCCGCACTGTTCACTGCTCCGTCATGGTTTACATCACCTGTTGACTGGGCCGATGCAGCTGTCATTCCAAATGCAAATGTTAGTAATGAAAGAATAAATGTCTTCATAAATCAGCGTACTATAAACTTGTGTCCATTCTTGATATAAATGCCAGCAGGCAGAGTGCCTTGCATCTGACGTCCCATAATGTCGAACACTGCACCCTCTTTTTCATTTTTGTCAGCATTTACGTTGGAAATAGAGGTGGGCGTCGACTCTATGCTGGTGAGATAAATCTGGTAAGCCAAGCCGTTCCAGGAGAAGATTCCTGTGATGTTGCACAACTCGCCGTTTTCTGGTATCACATAGTCCTGAGGAAGATACCCTAACATGTCGTTTACTCGAACCTGCAGGCCATCGGCCTCAGCTATATAGAATCGCCCATTCAGGCTAATTGCTACACTATTAAGAGCGACAAGTTTTGAAAAGTTGGCATCATTGAGCAGCTCAGCCATAGTGAACAGTGTGGGTTGCAATTCATTGCCACTGGTCTTTGTGTAAGTATCGGCACTAGTAAGGGCATCGTTAGTGGCCTGTGGACGCTCGCGACCAGCTACATCGTCGTCGGGATCTTCGTCATAGTAGAATTGTCCACGTTTCACATAAATGTAACCATTCAGGATATCGCCACATTCCAAATCAAGATTCAGTCCGTCAAACTCAACGGCAGCTGAAGCATCTTCAACATAGGCAGTACTCCAGTCCACTCCATTAACTTGGGCATTGTTAAGTGTGAGTTTGGCGAGAGTTCCTACTTCTAAAGCATTGAACTCGGCTATAGAGCTCACTTCAACGTAGGTTGTAGCATCGGGAGTGTAAGTTTCGTCATTAGCATCATTAGTGGTAACTGTCATAGTGAGCAGCAAAGACTGTGTGTTCCACTCGTTGGCAGCATTCTCGTTATCAAAGGTGATTGCAGTAGAATTTCCATTCCACACATAGTTGGTGGCGTCAAGCTCACCATTTCCAGCTTGTGCCTCAAGGAAGAACTTATAGTTCTGGACTTCGAATGTGATACCTGTGATGGCGCGACCCTCATCGGCGGTAATGGTGATTTTTCCACCTACTTGCAGATAGGTCACGCCAGCATTGGTGCGCCACATGCGGTTTGGCTTTGCTCCATCAACCGAAGTCAAGACAACATCGCCCTGACGCAGTTCTTGACCACTAATCACACCCTTTGTCGGGTCTTCCCAATCGGCTGGAGTAGCCACCTCAAGATTGAGGTTGTTGTTGGCGAAGTCATACACATTCTCTTGAGTTGTAGCGTTGGCAGTTAATTGCCATCCGCACAGTAGCGCTAAAGCGCTTAATTTAGCAATAATGTTCATAGTGTAAAAGTTTGATTAATAATTTATTAGAATCTTGATTTTTTATTGTGCTAAAGAGGGTTTCTGTCTTGGCAAGAAATCATTAGTAGAGTTGTTGGTGTCAACTAGTTTGCCGCTCTCGTCACTCTTTCTGATTACCGAGGTGCCGTATCTCGACTTGTCGCTCGAGGTCTCAGCACAATAGGTCCATCCCGAATCGAGCGCTGGGGATGCCACATTCCATGCCCATTCGTTCTGGATGGAAAGGTTCACCCAGTCAATCACCCAAGAGTTGGGAATGAAGTAGCCGTCGCCTGAACTCTCATAAGTTCCCCAAGCGGCATTCACGATGTAGGTGTATTTGTAGTAGTTGCTCTCGATGAAAGTGTTGTAATCGGAGTGCATACGCACGATGCCATAGGATTTTGTGCCTTTGTTGTTTAGCATAGTGTAGCTCCATAGGTCACTATACCACTTGATGAGATTGGTGGCGGCAGGGTTGTCCTCGTCGAAGAACTCAGTGTTGGGGCTCACGTCATAGAATTCAAACTGCGCTCCGCTCAAGTCTATTGAGTTGGAGTTGATGAGAGTATGGTTCTTAGCGTTGAGTGCGATAAGCAATGATTCTCCAGAATCGACAGGCACACTGGTTCCGTTGCCAGGAATAAGATACAGCCAGCTCACCGTTATTGCATCTCTCATCAGGTCAGGGGTGAGTTCCCATTGCATGTCGCTCTGGAATTTTGACTCCACTATAGCTAGACTGTCAGCATAGATAAGATGGTCGCTGTTGTTGGTGAGAATAAGATACTGGTCATCGGTGTAAGGTCGTTGCGTTCCGCTGAAAGTGCTTGAGGTAAAGAATATCTCCTCTATCACCATTCCAGCCTCTGCATTATAGTTGTTAAATAATAAAGTGACCATCGAATTTGCCGTATTTTTGGTTGCAACATCCACTCCCAGAGCCTCGGCCTTCATGGTGGTACTAGCAGTGCTTGAGCCAATAGAGTAACTTATGTTGCCAGTGGCTTCAATGTTGTATCTACCCTCGGGGAGTGTGACTGTTGAGAGATAGCTGTTGCCGTCAAGTTTGAAATCGCCAACACTGTAGCTAACCATGGTTTCGATGTTGGTAAGTGTGGCTTCGGCGTGCTCAAGCGTTGCATTATCGAGATTCATAGGTAATTGCAAGCGAATGCTCAGTGGTGCGTTTATAATCTCTTCATCCTTGCTACACGAAGAAAGAATCAAAAGTGCAGCGAGAAAATATGCTATATATTTTTTATTCATAATTAAATGTGAACTCCTAAAGAAACGACAATGTGGTTTTGGTGCTCATGGTTGGAGCAAATGGTTATGTCATATTGCAATTCGCCAAAAATGGCGTATCGTGAGTTTCCAATGCGGTAGTCGGCTCGAAAGCGGGCTCCTGCAATGGTGAAATTGGATTTCAAGACATTGTAGTTGTGCTCAATCATATCGATGAAATGCGGCTCCATGTCGGCAAGGGGCAGTAGTAAATAGTCGTTGACGCATGCGTGATAAGAACCTTCGAGTTGGGTTGTTAAGGTCCAGTTTTTTGATGCTTTGTGAATCACTTGTCCCTCGATTTGTCCAAAGGCGTAGCCATATTTCATGGAGCGACGTGGGAATACAAAATGCTGACGATTTCCTGTGTAACCACCACAAGCTTTTATCCACCATGAGGTATCGCCCTTGCGTCCAATTATGGCATTGAAAGATGTGTTGATTATGTAGTTCTTGTACATCGTGAGATGTGCAATGACGGGATAAATCTGCGACGATGAGGTGCCAGCAAGGTGCTGATCACTTGAACGGCGATTGAACTGGTAGTCGGCCCACAAAGCATAGTCAAGATCTCCGTTATGTTTCCAACCAGCCCTTATGCCCACTTCTTTGTTATAAAGAGTGGTGAGTGGTAGCGAGTTTAGCAGTCGAGCCACGCGCTCATAACTATGTTGCGACACCCATAGGTTTGCGATTATGCCGTTATATGCCTTGATAGGTGCCAGGTCGAGCTGCAGCCTGATTCCTCCTCCCTTGAAGATAAGGTCATTGACGTCGCCCGAGAATCGTGTGTAGACCTCGCCAAGTCCCATGAGCTGGTATTCTGGAATGCTGCCTAAAGGCTTGTAGAAATCAACACTGTTGGTCTGGCGATAAATGTTGCCCTGAAAGCTGAACGCCAAGGTGTGTTGGGCGATGTCGTAGCCTGCGCCAGCACGCAATGTTAGGTCGCTCACGATGCTTCGCATGCGTGGATCTACTTTACGGTATTCTTGCTCGGCACGGAATAGCATTTCTCCTCCCAAATGCCAACGGTTGTGGTGTGTGCTATATCCACCCTCAAACACATATTTTTCCCTGCGAGTATCGCCACCGATGGTATCGCCTAGAATGTCGGGTTTTAGAAGATCATAGTCGGCCACTGAGTTCCACTTGATATCGTGGTTCTTGCCTGTAGTGTAGGAAGCCTTCCCCCACACAGCCGAGTTTTTGCCAAGGCGGATGTAAGAATCAGTCTTAACCGAAGCTAGAAAATGTCCGCTTCCTTTTTGTAGAACAAAAGGTGCGCTATTTTTTTGCCAGTCGGCATTGAGATAGAAGTGGGTTAGCGAGTGACTGAAGGCACTCTCCATCATAGCCGGATTGCGCCATGAAATCTCGTGCACATCGTTGATGATTGTCTGATGTTCCACAATGGCATCGTGCATGGTGGAGATGCTATCAATATCTTGCGCATTGGTTGTTGTGCAGCAAGTTATAAGGATTATTATTAACAGAATTTTTTTCATATGGGTCAATCCATTAATATCATTTCAAGCAAAATGGTGTTGTCGTTTAGTTCAACCATCGGAACATAATCGCTTTGTGCTCGAAACTGGCTTATTTGAATTGTCGCGTCATTGTCAAGATATCGTACAACGCCTTCCACGTTTATGGAATAAGCGCCACGAAACAGGTTTTCAATGATTATTGTGCTGCTGGTCTCTCCTGCAAGGGTGATAATGTTGCGGTTGTTGAGGTCCATCATCTTGACCGAATATTGAATGGCTTCAATTTCGCCCTCGACGGGAAGCGTGAGTGTAACGTGCCCTGTGGTAAGGTAGTCCTTATAGTCGTCGTGACAGGACGTTACACAAAACAAAGCCAGAGCACTTATTAAATAAATAAAAGACTTTCTCATAGTTTTATATTCATTTCTAAACCAAAATAGGGTGTCACATGACGGCGAATGGTTACACCATCGCGCTCGTAGCTGGGAGTATAATCCCATATCTTGTTACAGAACATTGCAATGTGGAGGTGGTCGTTAAAGAATTTCTTTGTGACCTTGAAATTGATGTTCATTGAGAAGGGAACCTTGAATAGATCGTACATTGACTCGGTGTTATTACGGATTAGGTATCTGAGTAGCACGTCGTTGGCTAGTTCAGGTGTCCAATTATGCATGTTGCCGTCAATGTCCATATACTCATTGGGATAGTTGCTGATGGGCATGCGTTGATTGGATGTGAACCACTGACATTGTGCCGAGATTGAGAATCCCAACTTAAGCAGTGGCACGTCGGTGTCGAGGGTGAAATTGGTGTTTACCATCTCGTCGGTATAGCCTTCGATATCTTTATAAATGCCTACATAGGGTATCTGCTTGTCTCCAACTACTTGCGATGGGCGCTCCATAAGGGCCACTGAATTGCGGTGTACAGTTTTGAACCACGCACCGTTGATGGTGAGTCGAGTGTGAATCTTCTCAATGCGTCGTGAGGCGAAGGTATACTCGATACCCTCTTTCTTTGTCTGGCTGCCGTTGGAGTAGTGAGAGTGTGCCACGAGTTCACGTGTCATCTCAAATGGCACATCATCCATCGATGGAGGACCTGTGAGAATACTGCCGTCGATGCCCGATGTGTCATAGAGCTTGTAATCAAATGGGGCATAGATTGCAGTGGAGCGAAATCCCGAAGTCATATTCTCGTGGAAGTAGGTCACCGACAGACGGTTGCCGGCAATGTTGATGTCGGTACTCACCTCCCACTTGAAGTTGCGTGCAGCACGCAGGTCATAGTTGGTGGGGTCTACGACATAGGTCATGATGTTGATGCGCTTGTAGGCTTCGTTTGGATGGTAATAATTGAATTGCACTAGGTCAATATACACTGGTTCAGGATAAAGATGCTCGATGGTGGGCATTTTGGTGTGCTCGCCAAGTCCTCCCGAGAGCCGAACAAATCCGACATCGTTGCCCACTTTGAACTGTGGGAATTTCCACCCGATGTTAACGCGTGGATCCCAATAAAACTTACCATATAGACTGTATTGGTTTGAGAGATTCATCATATGGGAGCCTCTTATTCCTGCTACCACCTCAAGGGTGTTGCGGCCTATTGTGGTTTTCAGGTTTTCCTCGGCATAGATCGAGAGCGTGTGGCTTGCAGGAATCTGAGATATGTCACGTGGTCGTCCACTCATGCCAGGATAGAGTGGTAGCGTTGGGTCGAAAATCTGACCTTTGCCATAGTTTTTGTCCACATTCCAGTCTACACCCAACATTAGTGAGTTTGAGACTTTGGTCGATGGTACTTGCAACTTGGCGTTCACTTTCAAGAACAGGTTGAATGGTCTTCCCTCAACCTGATGTTTAGTGGTGTAGCTGTAAGGCAATATCACGGCATCGCTCTCGCCTGGCTCCATCGAGGTTGCTGCGATTGTAGCTCTGCGCAGTTGAATGAATTTTTCACGCGTGATATTATCGTTATCGAGCGATGTCGATAGGGTTGCATTCAGAGCCTTAAACCAGGAGTCATAGTCGTTGGGCTTAAGACTGAAAGATGTCATAAATGCCCAACGGTTGTAAGACGACTTATAGGTGTCGATAGCACCTTCGTTGAGGTCAGGATCGGTCTTGTCGTTGTCGAAAGAGCCTGTGTAGTCGATATTTGTGGAAAGTGTGGTGTTGAAGCGCTTTCCATTCCAAGCCTTGTGAACTCGTGCCGACAGAGTTATGCGCTTGTAGTTCTCAAGAGGGTTGCGAGGATCGATGCGTGAATCCAGGTAATCGGCATTGATATTTAGCGATAACTTGCGAGGCTGCCATTCAAAGCCCTTGCCCATATAGAACAGATAGCTGCCCATATCGGCTTTGAGGCGAGCTGTGACGTTGTTACCGCCACGTTTGCGCTCGATTTTCACCAGTCCGCTTGTAAGGTCGCCATATTCAACCGATGGAATTCCTCTCACAATTTCAATACGCTCGATGTCATCGGTCGATATGCTGCGCATGTCAACACCTTGGTTGATAAAATCGCGTTTGAGCGACTCGCTGTCGGTGCCACCACTCACATATTGCAGGTTGGCATTTGTCGAGATGGGTGCCCCATCAATCATGAAGCTCGTGCCTAGCGATGATGTGGCATAGTTGTTGTTCCCGCCACCGGCTTCGCGCAGACTGATGGTGTTAGGGCTTGTCAAGTGTGGGTCTTGAGCTCGTCCACCTGGAATTAACTCTATCATATCGCCAAAACTAGACGGTTGCAGGTGATCCATGGCCTGCCTGCCAATCACCGATGAGGTGCTGAGTTTTTGCGACTCTTGAGCAGTGACCACTACCTCGTTAAGAGCATTGGTTTGTGATTCAATAAGGTAGATGCCATTATGCGCTTTTTCGACAAGAGGTTTGTAACCAATGTAGGAGATGGTGATTGCTGCCTTATCAGGAACGATGGCTGAGAATCGCCCATCAATATCGGTCACGGCTGCGATATTCTTGCTGCCAGCTACTGTTATTGTGGCACCTATCATGGGTTCTTGAGTGGCTTTGTCTAAAACTGAACCTGTGATTTTTACTTGAGCACGCAGACTAAAAACCACAATAAACAGCAGTAATAATAAGCTTGTTCTATTTATAAACATTCAATATGTATTTTTTGTCTGCAAAAGTAGCGTTATAAATATTGGTGGGCAATCACAAATAGTAGTGATGTTGATGGCGATTTCTACACAATAATGATTATTATTGGTAGTCGATTTTATAATGATGGTTTCATTTGCTCATTTGATTTCATTTTTGCTACTAGCTCATTTAAATTTATTTAAATAATATATTTACGTTTTTAGTTTGTGATATGTGTTTTATTGTGTAATTTTGTGGTTCAAATGATTTGAGAGAAAAACTTAACTCTATAAAATAATAAAAAAACAATTAGCTATGGCTTTTTTGACTAACGACAAATTGACAATCGTCGGCGCTGCCGGTATGATTGGTTCTAACATGGTACAGACAGCCCTTATGATGGGCTTGACTAACGACATTTGTCTTTACGACGTGTTCTCTCCCGAAGGTGTTGCCGAGGAGATGCGCCAGAGTGGTTTTGGTGATGTGAAAATCACTGCTACCACCGACGCAAAAGAGGCGTTCACCAACGCAAAGTATATCATTTCTAGTGGTGGTGCTCCTCGCAAAGCTGGCATGACCCGTGAGGATCTGCTAAAGGGCAACTGCGAGATTGCACGTGGCCTGGGCGAGGACATCAAGAAATATTGCCCCGACTGCAAGCACGTGGTGATTATTTTTAACCCTGCCGACCTTACTGGCCTTGTAACTCTGCTTTACAGTGGATTGAAACCCTGTCAGGTTACTACACTCGCTGGTCTCGACTCTACTCGCTTGCAAAGTGCTCTTGCCAAGAAGTTCAACGTGATGCAGAGCGAGGTTACTGGTTGTGCCACCTATGGTGGCCATGGTGAGCAGATGGCAGTGTTTGGCTCACACGTTAAGATCGACGGCAAGCCATTGACCGAGATCATCGGCACTCCCGAATTCCCCAGCGAGGAGTGGGAGCAGATGAAGCTTGACGTAACCAAGGGTGGAGCCAAGATTATTGAACTGCGCGGACGTAGCTCGTTCCAGAGCCCTGCTTATCTGTCGGTCGAGATGATTCGCTCGGCAATGGGCGGCCAGAAGTTCCCATGGCCCGTCGGCACCTATGTTAACAATGGCAAGTACAACAACATCATGATGGCTATGGATACCACTCTCGATGAGAACGGATGCTCATTTAAGGTTCCTGAAGGAACACCCTATGAGAACGCAAAACTCGATGCTAGCTATGAGCACTTGTGCCACATGCGTGATGAGCTCGTTACTCTCGACATCGTTCCTCCCATCAGCGAGTGGACCAAAATCAACCCCAACCTGTAATTAGACTTTTTCTTAATCATAAGGCTGCAAATAAAGTTCAGAAAATGGCGTTTGCAGCCTTTTCCTTATAATTTTTTAGCAGATGAAATCTTTAAAATTATTTATTGTTGCTGTCATCCTGACAAGTGGCTTCTTGAGTGGGCAAGCAAAAAACACGCTTGACCCAGTGCCTTTTCTGACCCTTAAGCAGATGCCTAACATCATCAACTGTCTGCCGGCACCGCCCGATACTGCAAGTGAGATGTTTAAGCATGACATCAACCGATTCTTCTGGGGTAAGGAGCAGCGACTTGACCCCGAGCGTGCTGTTATGGCACGTCGCGATGCTGTGTGGGGCTATGACCATGTGCTCGACATCTTCAGCGAGCCATTTGGGATGCACATCAGCCAAGAAGAGACTCCCGAGATTTGGGACCTCTTGACTAGAGGCATTGTAACAGTGACACAAATTCGCAAGGCGCCCAAGAAGTTCTATCAACGTCAGCGTCCGTTTATGTATTTCCATGAGCATCTGCTCACCGATGGCGTTGAGGAAAGCGATGCCGACCTCTCAAAAGATGGTTCTTATCCTTCGGGCCACACCGCTACTGCGTGGGCTACAGCCTTGATACTCTCAGAACTCAATCCTGCCAGCGCCGACGCTCTCTTTGCCCGTGCCTATAAGTATGGTGACAGTCGTGTGATAGTAGGAGCACATTGGCAGAGCGATGTCGAGGCAGGACGATTGGTGGCCGCCATAGGCTATTCGCAGCTGCACAACAGTCCCGAGTTCTGTGAGCAGATGGCAAAAGCCAAGGCAGAGTTCCATCGTCTTTCAGGTACTTCCGTTGCTACCGACGATTACAGTGACTTTGTGAATATCACCGATGTGGTGCCCGATGCCATTCTCGAGATACGCTATTTCGGCACTTACAATTTCGTGGGTAAGCGCATTGATGGTTACCTTGAGCCCACAGCGTTGCTTACTCGCAAAGCTGCTCAGGCTCTGAAACAGGTTAGTGACTACGTTAAGACAAAGGGCTATCGTCTCAAGATTTTTGATGCCTATCGCCCACAGTGTGGTGTTGATGACTTTATGCGTTGGGCCGAAGACTTGAATGCTACCGAGATGAAGCAATATTTCTATCCCGAGCTCAGAAAGGATGTTCTTATCCCTGATTATATCGCTCGCAAGAGTGGTCACACTCGTGGCTCTACCATCGATCTCACCCTCTTTGATATGAATACTGAGAAAGAGGTAGATATGGGTTGCACATTCGACTGGTTTGGCGTAGAGAGTCATCCCGACTTCTGCGGTAATCCAACCACAGGTAAGTATACTGGCGGCAAGTCAAAGGCTGGACGTTCAATCACCGCCAAGCAGTTCAAAAACCGCATGATTCTTCGTGAGGCTATGATGAGGTTTGGGTTCAAGCCTCTCGATACCGAGTGGTGGCATTTCACCCTCAAGGACGAGCCTTATCCACAAACCTATTTCACTTTCCCAGTACAGAGAATCAACCGATAAGTTGATTGAACAAACGTAAAATAAAGGCGTGTCGACATCAAGTTGGCACGCCTTTATTATATATGTGTGAAGTTGATTATTTCTCGGCTACAATCTTGCAGATTTCAACCACGGTCATCATGGCTTTTTCCATGGCTTGGATTGAAACGTACTCGTAACGGCCGTGCATGTTCATACCACCAGCGAAGATGTTGGGGCAGGGTAGATTCTTGAACGAGAGCTGAGCACCGTCGGTGCCGCCACGGATGGGCTGTACTTTGGGCTTCACGCCAGCACGCTCCATAGCTTGCTCGGCAGTCTCGATGATGTGCATTACGGGCTCAATCTTCTCTCGCATGTTGTAGTACTGGTCCTTGAGTTCAACGGTTGCGATGTCGCCATAAGTGCCGTTGATGAAGGCAACGATGCGCTCTACCTCGGTCTTGCGTGCCTCAAAGCGCTCGCGGTCATGGTCACGGATGATGTAGGTGAGCTTGCACTCCTCAACGGTGCCCTCAATGCCCACGATGTGGTAGAAGCCTTCATATTTCTCGGTAGTGGCTGGAGTCTGGCTCTCGGGCAGCAACGACATGAGCTTGTTGCCAACGAGGATGGCGTTTATCATCTTGTTCTTTGCCATTCCAGGGTGTACGTTCAAGCCCTTGATGGTAATTTTGGCGCTGGCAGCGTTGAAGTTCTCAAACTCAAGCTCGCCCTCGGCTCCACCGTCCATGGTGTAGGCCCACTGGCAGCCAAATTTCTCTACGTCAAACTTGTGTGCGCCAAGTCCAATCTCCTCGTCGGGGTTGAAACCGATGCGAATCTTGCCGTGCTTCACCTCGGGGTGCTGCTGGAACCACTCGATAGCGCTAACGATCTCGGCGATACCTGCCTTGTCGTCGGCACCGAGTAGGGTAGTGCCGTCGGTCACAATCAGGTCTTGGCCAATGTGGTCGTCAAGCTCGGGGAACTGAACTGGGTCGAGCACTATGCCCTGTTCCTTGTTGAGGGTGATGGGACCGCCAGCATATTTCTCCACGATGCGTGGTTTCACGTCACGGCCGCTCATGTCGGGAGCAGTGTCCATGTGGGCGATGAATCCAATGGTGGGAATAGGTTTGTCGGTGTTGGCGGGAAGAGTGGCATAGAGGTAGCCGTTATCGTCGAGCGACACTTCGCTCAATCCCATTTCTTCAAGGTCTTTCTTCAATTCCTTGGCAAAGACCATCTGAGTGGGGGTTGATGGGGTAACGCCAGTGTTCTCGTCACTTGTTGTTTCAAACTTCACGTACTTAATAAAACGTTCAATTAATGGTGTCATAATGATATTTTCTAGTTAATAAAATGTTCTGTTTTATTTTTTGCAAAAATACAATAAAAACTGGAATCTGCCAAATTATTGATGTGATCGGGAACGTGATCGGGGGGCTGTTGACTCAACACCTTGAGGCTGGAAGGGCGCTTCGCTTAAAATTGGGTCAAGTTCAAATCCCTTCGGGACCGCACACCGTGCTTCGCACGACTTATGCTTTTGAATCTCCCCGAGCTGAAGGTTGAATTAAAATTGATATTAAAATTGCAGATTCACGGGGGTGATCTCGAAAAGCTGCCACATGGTGGTCGAAAAGCCGTCTTACGCCGGAATTGTAGTGCGTTAGATATTGGGTGGGACATTTTTCGAAAAAAAATTTTTTTATTGGTTTTAGATTGTAAGCGTGGAACACTTGGAAAATGTAAAAAGTGGGACACTTTTGAAAAAAATTTTTTTTGAGTTTGAGGGTTTGTAGTCATAATGAGTGAAATTTGTTTTAGATGTTAAGGAGCAAGGGTTGTATTGCTTAATAATTCGTAGTGGGTGGGACAGTTTGCGCGAAAAATGCGTGGTTACGGATTGTAAGCGCGTGGATGGTTTTTTTAGACTATTACGGACAAAAAGAAATGTTTTCATTGGATGCTGGATACTAAGCCATGCGGCTTGTGGTTATTAATGACAATTGCTATTGGGTGCTGCGCGTGGGGGAGCGTTTGAGGCTGGATGGGCGCTTCGCTTAAAATTAAGTGAAAATTAAGTTGAAAATTGCAGAAACGCGCGTAATTATGCTTTAATAATCTCACAAAGCTGCACCTGTCGGTGTCGAAAAGCCTGCTTGCGCAGGATATTTGAAACATGGAATCACTGGACTCGGTTGACTCGGGTGGTTCACTTGACTCACCTGACTCACCTGACTCACGTGACTCAGCTTAGTCAGGTGAGAGGGAAGTGGGGAGAGGTGAGAGGGACTGCGCATGGTGGCGTTTGAGACTGGGTGGGACAGTTTTGAAAAAAAATTTTGGTTTTCATGGGATGTTTGGGACAAGTGGGACAAAAATGGAAAATTTTTATTTAATCTCACAAAGTTGCATCTGTCGGTATCGCAAAGCCTGCTTGCGCAGGAATTATTGTTATTCATGGTGATAGATATAATTAAGGTACGTGTACGTGCGCAAAGATAATGGATTGGGAAAGAGAAAACAACATTAAAAATAAGAATATGGAAGGTTGATGATGGTCAGCTACTGCCTTCTTGAACTCACGACACGGAACAAGGAGAAATCCCGAAAGTGAGAAAAACGCGCGAGCGAACCCGCACAGGTTCGCTCGCTTCTCTCTTTGGACGCAGGGAAACCCGCGCGGCTCGCTTCGCTCGCAGTTCTTCTTTATGTTGCATGGGAAATTGTTGTTTTTTCGTAAAAGAATTAAAATTTATTAAATATAAATAAATATTTATCGTAATTCAATAAATCATTATACCTTTGTAGCGAAAATCAATTTCTTAAACAACAAATTATGGAAAAAACATCTATCAAAATCTTGAAGTCAGAATGCTTCTATGAAGAAAAGAACAGAACTACATATATGAGATTTTTCACTATATCATTTGTCTTGTTGGCTTTGCAGTTTGCGGTAAGTGCGCAAACAGCCAATGACTCTATCAATACTGCTCAACAAGATTCAATACCGCTCAGTATTTCGCTTGACAGCGTGGAAGTTACTGCTCAACGCCAACTCATCAGGCAAAGCATTGACCGTGTGAGTTATGATGTGCAAGCAGACAACGATGCAAAAACGCAGACTGTAATGGATATGCTGCGCAAAGTGCCAATGGTGACGATTGGCCGTGATGAGAATATTCTTGTAAAAGGCAACAGCAACTACAAAATCTATAAAAATGGTCATCTTGACCCGAATTTGACGAAGAATGCCAAAGAAATCTTTAAGGCAATGCCAGCTTCTTCCATCAAGCGCATAGAGGTCATCACCGACCCAGGTGCTCGTGAGGATGCCGAAGGGGTGAACGCCATTCTCAACATCGTTATGATGGACACTCGGCACATGGACGGCATTACTGGCAATGTCAACGCAGGTTACACGTCGTTAAACCACACAAATATAGGTGGGTATTTTGCCACTCAATTCGGCAAGCTCAATCTGTCGGTGAACTACGGTTATAGCCATATGTCCAAACGAGAGACAAAACTAGATAGCTATATCCATCGTCGGTATGTGGAATCGGGCAAAACCGAAGACATTGCCAACAAGGGGACAAATCCCGGAAACGTGCATTTTGCCGACATCAATGCCAGTTATGATATTGACTCGCTAAATCTGCTATCGGCTTCTTTTGGTGGATATTTCTGCAAACAGGACATTCAAGGTCTTGCCGATTCAGAGATTTTTGACGGCGAAGGCAATCTCATCTATAGTTACCGTGAGAATTATTGGTTGCCCGATTACGGACATCAATCATGGAACGGTAGATTTGACTACGAACACCGGACAAAACGCGATGGAGAAAAACTGACTTTGTCGTACATGCTCGCACTCACGCGCCAGCACTCTGACCAAGAAACCAACTACAGCAATATGGTCAATTTCCCTTTTCTCTACATGGGATTCTTGACCAAAGCACGTGAGCATTTTACCGAGCACACATTTCAAGTTGACTATGTGAGACCGTTCATGCAATGGAACAAAATAGAATTCGGTGCCAAATACATTGACCGCCGCAATATGAGCAAACATCGCCAAGACTTCTATCAAGAGCCGAATTTTCCGTCATATTCAACCGATTTCAAACATACCACACATATAGCAGCCGTCTATGCCGACTATATATACGACCACGACCGCTGGTCGGCGCGAGCAGGGCTACGCTACGAGTACAGTTACATGCTTGGCAACTATCCCGATGGCAGCGGTCAGTCGTTTCATAAGCATTTGAACGACTTCGTCCCGCAGGCCAGCATACAATATCAGATTGATGAGCGTCAGTCTTTGAAACTTGGTTATATTACAAGTATTACACGACCCGGAATTACCTATCTAAATCCTGCCATAGTCACCACACCAATGCGAGTTGATTTCGGCAATCCGCAATTGGCCAGTGCTCGTGACCAACGTCTTCAATTAACTTATCTTTATGTGGGTCAAAACCTCACGCTACAAGTTGTGCCCCAATTTAATTTCAGCAATGACCAAATAGGCTCAGTCGTTTATGCCAAAGATGACATGCGCTACGGCACTTACGGCAATGTCATCAAAAACCGCCGATTCCAGATTGAGACATATCTTCAATGGAAACCATTCAGCAAAACAACATTGGTTGCAAACCTCGATTATAGCCATGCCATTCAAAAGAACACCAATCTAAATATGGAATTGACTTGCAACCCATTGTATTACTATGTCAATGTCAACCAAAAACTGCCATGGAAACTTAATATCAGCGCCTACGTATTCGGACAAATAGGACACGCACATGAAAACATCTATTCGTATAGTCGCTCTCTTCATCGTTGCGGCTTCAACCTGCAACGCTCATTCCTTAGCGATGACAGACTTACTGTGCGTCTCACAGTCAATGCACCATTCAACAAGAATTTACACTATTATACACGTACTGTGCAAGGTGACATCTTGGGATATGAAGACACCATTAACTCCCAAAATAATCGTCAATTCCAAATCTCGGTATCATTCCGTTTCGGCAAACTGAAATCAAGGGTGAAGAAAACCGAAACCACCATTGAAAACGATGACGTAGTGGGTGGTATCACAAGAAGGAACTAAACTCTAACTGATTGATTCAAAATTAGCGCATCTCATTCTTGGGGTGCGTTTTTTCTGTCTTTTGTTGAATAGTAGATGTACCATAATTTTGCCGCATAGAAACCTCGCTTCGCTCGGTTCTATGCTTTTAATGATATGATAAAGTTATGGCTATTACACTCTCAACTCAAATACCGCAGCTCTTGTTCTCCTCGGCAATCCCCGACCTCGCCATCAACACCTACGGCGATGGCGAGGTGGAGATTGCTTTGACCTCGGCTGGTGCCACGGTGTTCACTGCGAGCCACTTCCCCTATAACAGGCAGATAAAGGTGTTCGACCTTCGGTCGGTTGTTGAAATGTTCATGCGTGAGCAGGGCTCAGCGATGAAGGACTTCACGGTGACTGCGACTGCAAACGAAGTAACCCATCAACTATGCTCTTTCAAGGTGATTTACCTTGAGCATAGGTTTGATGGGGACATCTCCGAGTTCCTGCGTAATAACTTCCTAACGAACACGTCATCGAAGATGACTTCGGAAAACGCTTTGGAAAGACTGACTCTATACCTGGATGCAAACCAGAGCGAGAGGGTGAGATATGAGATAGTGACGCAGCGTGAGGGAGAAGAAGCGCAACTGACAGTATGCACCGATAATATATATAGCTATGCCAATCCCAAACTTATTGAAATAAGCATTTCGTGTGAGGTGATCAGGGAAATGGCAAACATCGACCCATCAACACGGCTGCTGGCGGTAAGTATTCATGTCGGCGAGAGGGCGTTCACCTACTACGTCTCACAGCGTGAGCCGCAGATAAGGATGTTCTTTCGTAACGCTTTCAACGTTTTTGAGTGCTGCGAGCTCGAGGCTGTCACCACTCAAATTGCCGAATCGGAACGCTCGATAGCGGTCACGAACCGCATCAGCACGTTCTACAACCAGCGCACCGCCAAGAAATATGAGGTGGAGACATCCGGACTTACATACGAGCAGGCTCAATGGATTGAGCAGCTCTTCTACTCGCATGACGTGCGCATGGGAAAACTTGATGACGAGATGGAACCATGGGATATTGATTTCTCACTTCTGCCGAAAGTGCTCATCACGGACTTCACCTGTGAGATCGACGACAGTGACGGCGAACTCAACACGGTGAAGTTCACTTACCAGTTCGCTGACCGCAGAACTTGGCTGCAGACGGACTACCTGACGGTAGATCATGACAGGATTTTCACCGAACAATATGACCCTACATTCCAATAATGGCTAACTCGATACACATATCAACACTTCGAAAAATGCTAAAGGCTGGTGACCCCGTGGACCTCAAACTGTGGACGAAATCGGGAGAGATCCAGGAGTGGAAAAATTGCATCCCATTGCGATACAATTTCTATAAGGGAACAAGGCAAATCAAACTGCTCAACAGCGGACAAATCCGACAGTTGAGGGATGTTTGCGTGTTTGAAATTAATGGTATGGAAGTTCACCTTTAAAACTCATGCACTTGACTCCAGTCCTTCATATTATTTATAATTGATATATAGTCTTCAACTTTGTAATCTTTGAAAAAAACATCTATTAAATAATCTATAATATCTGTATTTGCATTTTGCATGAAAGCATCTAATAAATCAGAATCATTGCATATCTTTTCGATTTCCTCGATTGAAGATATTTTATGATTAGCAAAAAGATATAATCCATTAAACTTCTGATTACGATGATCTTCACCTAGATAACATCCATCTTCCATTATATACATGCCACCTATGTTTACAGTAATAGTCTCTAAATATTTACTTAATTCATACGTTAAAGTAACAGATGCATTTTGAGAATAATAGTCCCACATAGTATATGCACGATGGTAATGATAATTTGTATCAGGAGTCCTTCTATTTGTTATAAACTTATTATCAAGTATTTTATCCCATTCTCTTAAATTCTTCTGAATATTATCTATAGTAAAAAAACTGCTATATGCATCATGTGGCTGTTCTCCACCATCTTTCATCTTTAATAATATATCTGGATCGGCATTATGGTCTTTTAATAGTTTTTTATAATCAGGAATATTTAAAAAAATATCAACAAGCTTTTTGTCCTTTGTTATTGCTTTTATGGCATTGGGGCATAATTCAATAAAAGCTCTCAAATTATCTGATGTCCATTTAAATCTATTATTTCTTGTTAAACCATATATAGAATGATCTCCTTTCGTTAAATATTTATTAAAATATTTCATATCCTCTGAATTCCATTCAAATTCAGCTGTTTCAATAAACACTGCCCAATTTATTACATCTTTATGGGAATCGATATAGTTATTACTTAGTTTTAGTACATTACTATAACAGCGTGGCCTATTTTGTAGAAATCTTTTCCCTAGTTCTTTATGAGGAATATATGAATCAAATTGAAGCATTTTTTCTTCACTCCACAATAAATTAGAGTCTTCAAATAAATGTACCCATAAGATTTTGTCCTTATATTTTTCAACCATATCAAAATCCCACTCAATCTCATAGTATAAATACGAATATGCAAAAATGCCATGTTTCAACAAAATATCATTATACCACCATTCGTAATTATAGCCTTCCATGTCCACATAATTATAAATGCCTGGAACATTACGTATATTTGGATATCTCTTTTTTATTTCGCTTACATTTTTTTCAATAATCTTTATATATATATCCTTTAAATTACTATTAAGTCTAGGAAAACCTTTTGGTAAGTGAATATAATATAGATCATCTCCAAAATTCTCCATTACAAATTGTAGATTAGTCAATAAACAATCCGAACCAGTATATCTGCTTTTACTAAGTTTAATACCACTATCAACAATTTTCTTGCTATCTTCTGAAACTAGAGAAAAAAAATAACCTCTAAAAGGAGAATTATCCTCTTCATGCATGAATAATCCATCATCTTCTTTATCAATTACACCTTTATCAATAAGTCTTCCTATTATTTGAGGATGATATTTAATAAGAATAGAGAAAAGAACTTTATCTTTCATGTTATTATGCTTTTATAAATGATATCACAAATCTATTTTCTTTAATTTTATTATTTGCATCAAAAGAAACTATATGATTAGCCCCTGTTTTTGGGACTCCCATCTGCTGATATTCAGCCCAATTAACAAGATCTGCATTAATAATTGTTTTGCACAAATTATTTAATAAGTTATTCAGATCTTTAGGCTTAATAGCTTCATTCAAATGAACATATAATGTCTCATTTCCACTAAAAGAAAGTTGTCCGATGGCTTTTGTTATATTATCAATACCATCGATATAATATGTATTATCGCTAACATCTTTTGTCGTAATAATAATTTGTATAAAACCTTTAGTCATATTATCTCTAAAAATATTGTAGAATAATACTATCGATTACATTTGTAGTCAGAAAAAACAATGTAATGCAAATATACAAGAAATCTTATAAACGCAAAAAAAAATCAATTATTTTGTCTTTTTGACTTTCAGCACAACTCCATAATTTTGCGCTAACAAAATCGCATAATTATGGAGTTAAATTTTTTGCAATAATTCATCGGCGATACAAAATAATTCAGTAACTTTGTCCTTTGTACTCATGGCGAGTAATGTATTTTAGTTAAGCCTCTGATTGTCAACCATAAAGACGCAAAAGATCTCGCTGTTTTGCAAATTATTCTACTACTATTTTTAGTTAAAAACATTAATTCCTTTTCCCGAACTCGCGTTATTAAATTATGTATAAGGTATCAGTCGTCACTCCGTTCCACAATGTTGAGCTAGATGTATTCGAGAAAGCTTATCAATCCATGAAATCTCAAACTATCGGTTTTGAAAACATACAATGGATTGTCATTGCGCACAACTGTGAACCTCACTATTTACCTGCTCTACAAGAAATGCTGGGTCGTCACGACAACGTGATCGTGCGTGGGCTTGACAATGACGTCCACACGCCATCCTCGCCCCGGAACTATGGCATGCAGTTTGCCACCGCGCCATATCTTGGTTTTCTGGATGCAGACGACAGTTACACTGTACATTGTCTTGAAGAAGCCTATAACAACATTCGAGAGACTAAGAGCGACGTGTTGATTTTCCGCCGTGAGTCAGAACTGGAAGACCCGTCGTTGGTGCCTCTGACTGAGTTGACAGGGTGGAATCAACTGGAATCGCGCATCATCGTTGAGCGCGACAACTGGCGCGAGGAGAAAATGTTTCTTGGCGTAGGCTGGGGCATCGTCACGTCTAAAGTGTTTGATCGGGAGTTCCTGGCACGGAACAATATAACCTTTGACGAGGAAGTGCCCTTCGCCGAGAGCACTCTTTTCAGCGTTCAATCCATAGGCTTGGCTCAACGCATCTGCTATCTGCCGCAAATGATTGGATATCATTATTTCATCAACAGCCGCTCATTGGTGCAGTCGGCCAAGAAATCGGGTAGCACTCTTGTCAGCTATGCTAAGGGATACGTCAAGCTGTTCAACAACATGGAGAATTATGGCATCCAAAGTCCTCATCTATTCTGGGTTGTTATGGGCTATCTCGCCAATTTCATGCTTGCTTCAGCCGATGAATTGACACTTGACAACAGGCTGAAAATCAAGGAGTATCTTGCGCCGTTCATCTTGCGTGCTGAACCTTTTCAAAGCGCAAAAGGCATATCAGAGGACTTTGCCGAGACGGTGTTGCGAACAACCATCGACATCATCATGAAGACCGACGGCAAAATCACCAATTTTACTCGGGACGCGTGCGATGGACACATGAGGCTCATGACCATTTTGCGCATCAACAAGAATACTGACTACGGCAAGCGTTATTCCTTTGCCAGCATAAGAAGCATTAAAGGGTACCAGAATCGCGTGCCCATCACCACATACGCCGACTATGAAAAACTGATACGACTACAGACAAACGTAGGCGAGGAGAACATACTCACAGCCGAGGAAATCAACCGGTATGCAATGAAACTTGATGGGCGCATACTGCCCATGACCCGCGTCCATCTGCGCCCCTTCAAAAGGGCTATTTCAAGTGTGATAAGAGGGCACAACAATCTGCCGGTCATGCTAAGCCAGCCCAAAGCGCAATCCAACATTGACAACAGTTATATCGAGCACTTCCAGAGCAGCACGGCCATTGACTTTATCAAAATGTCGCTATATGCTAACGGGCAGAAACTGAGCGACCTGTCCATTCTCGCCTCATTCCTCTCCTCGTTTGATCAAGACATTTCCGTCAAAAGATTCAAATTAATCAGCCTTGCCCTGCTCTTGCGTGAGGCTGACCAAATTATCGCGCTCAATACATTTCAGGTCTTGACAATGTTCACCA
>JAEEGI010002037.1_pt1 | contig 50122 bp, 36 predicted proteins | sample 8958751 | NCBI WGS metagenome assembly JAEEGI01 (sample SAMN16246545, study PRJNA631951) | gut metagenome | biome: gut microbiome; feature: rumen; material: KS-attached | host: Bos | place: Iran: Karaj | collected 2018-10
TGCTGTTACTATAAGCATTTAATCTAAAAATGGAGAGGTTTATGACAAAAAATCATACTAAACTCATCAGTAAAATCACATTAATCGTTTCAATTATCACAATTTTCTGCAGTCTTTTGAGCCTTGCAGGCTGCGGTTCCACAAAACAGGAAGGTTTAACACCGGAAGAGCTTGCTTTAAAACAGGAGCTTGAAGAAGAAGCCCGCCTTGAAAAAAAACACCCTACAAAGGTTGTTTGGGAAGCAAAAAATGCAGAGGACCAGCTTTTTATTACTGGTTCCACATCTGACTATGATCACATACCTGATGTTGACTATAATGGAAACCTCCGTGTAATTGATTTTGGAAAAGGACTTGATTTAACCGGCTACAATTACCTGAACATTGAGTTTTATTGCCCCGAAGACAGCAATCACTATGAAATTGATTTTAATTGTTTGTCCACAAAGCCTTATGAAAAAGTTGCCATACTAGGTTCCTTAAGTACAAAAGAAGCTAAAACAATTCAGTCAACCTTTGGTGTAAATCATCAGGAGTTTCCAACAAATGTTTCCGGCACTTTTGAAGTAAGAAAAAACACAACAAATACCCTTAATAGAATAGTTGTTTTTGCTTACGATGCCTTTGGAAGAGTCCAGGGAGAGATTCCAGATGTAAAGGTTTGCATAACCAAGGTAACTGCCACAAACAAAAAGCTTAGAAATGACCCCGAAAAAGATGCAGTTATTTTCAAGGCTCCGGAACCAGAAGGCTTTAAAATCGTAACTCGAGAAGAAGGCAATTATAGTGGCGGAAACTACATTTCTCTTGGTGAATGCAACTTGGAAAACTATAAATACCTTAATTTTGAGCTTTACAGTCCAAACAGCGAAAGATTTTTGGTAAATGCTGCCGGTTGGAGCGGAACCTACAGAACCGGCGAAGTTCCTGAACGAATTGCAAACTTCGATATACTCCTTTCAGATACTCCGCAGACTTATCAGATTCCATTTGGGAAATATAAAGGCTACTGGTACGATTGGGTAGATGGAAAAGATGTAAAAAAGCCTGTTACCGACAATCTCTTGCATGGCATTGATTTTTCAGCACGAGATACAAATGATGACTGGGCAATCCTTGGTGATGTTGAAATATATGTTAAAAGCATAACCGCAACTAACAAAAAGCTTGAAAATGACAAGACTAAGGATAAGGTTATATTTGCTGCTAAAGAGCCGGAAGATGGTCTTATTGTAACAAAAGTTTCAAAAGCCTATGAGTTCCCTGTATATATGGATTTGGAAGGTTACGATTATCTGAACGTTGAGGTTTACAGTCCTAATAGTGATATGAATATAGTTGGCTTTGATTTCCGTAACTATGAAGTAGGCGATCTTCTTGGCGAAATAAAAACATTACTGACTTCTGAACCTCAAATAATTCAGATTCCTTTTGGCAGGAATAATGACTATGATGACTGGTCAACAGGAAAAAGAGTTGTAAAACAGGCTACTACAGACTTTTTGGAGCGATTCTATGTTTGGGCAAAATCTCCGTATGATGTTGATGTAGGTAAGATAGAGGTTTATGTAAAGAGCGTAACTGCTACAAATAAAAAGCTGGAAATAGATCCTAATAAAGATAAAATCATTTATTATGACGCAGAACCACAAAAGCATAAAATATCAAGCTACACAAACGGGGATTGGGCCTGGTTAAAAACAGGAAAGGTTAATCTTGAAGGCTACAATTATTTGAATCTTGAACTTTACAGTCCTGACAGCGGTAATAATCTTGTTAATTTCAGTGGCAGATATAGAGATGGCGAAGTAGCAAGCCTAAAGTCTACTCTAACAAAAACTCCACAGATTATTCAGATTCCATTTGGTAAGGGTAACGGATATTGGATTGAATGGCCAGACGGTAAAAAAACTTCTTACCTTTACGAAAACAATATTCTCTATGATTTTGGAATCTGGGTTGAAGATGAAAATGGTAACCGAAAAGCAAATGACATTTATGTAAAAAGCATAACTGCCACAAACAAAAGCTTAAATGATCCTACTAAAGATAAAGTTGTTTATAAAGCACCAGAAGCAGAAGGTCATAAAATAACTACAATTGACGGCTGGCAATGGCTTCCTGTTCCAAAAATGAATCTTGAAGAATATGAATATTTGAACTTTGAAGTTTACAGTCCTAACAGCAACAACTATTCTGTTTGTCTGCTGCCTAGAGATCACGCTGGAGACATTGGTATTGTAGATGCACTTCTTACAAAAAAGCCGCAAATCATTCAGATTCCGTTTGGTAAAGATAAGGGCACCTACGATAACTGGGATTCCGGAGAAAAGGTTGTTACTCCTTATGCAAGCAGTTGTCTGTGGGACCTTGCAGTTTGGGCAAGAGATGTTGAAAATGACTGGCATAACGTACCAAATGTTGATGTATACGTAAAGAGTATAACAGCTACAAACAAGAAGCTTAATGCTGACACCTCAAAAGATAAGGTTGTTTATTTGGCACAGGAACCTAACGGACATAAAATAACTACCTGCGATGGCTGGTCTTTCCTTGCTACAGGAAACCAAATACTCGACAACTACAATTATTTGAATATAGAGCTTTCAAGTCCAAACAGCAAGGATTATGTTGTAAACCTGAGTATGCGTGGAGGAGACGGCGAAACCGGAAAGCTGGAGGCTCTTCTTACAAACAAGTCTAAAACCATTCAAATACCTTTTGGAAAAGGCAATGGAACTTATGACGACTGGTCTACTGGCGAAAAGATTGTAAAACCTTATACAGCAAATCAGATTTGGAATGTTGCCATCTGGGCACTTGATATGCCAGGCGGCTGGAAAAACATTCCTGGAGTTGATGTTTACATAAAGAGCATAACTGCTACAAATAAAAAAATTGCAAATGACCCGACAAAAGATATGGTAATTTTTGAATCCAATGAGTCTACTGGTTACAAGTTAACTACAAAAGATGACGGTTGGCAAGATTTACCAATTGGTAAATGGAACTTAGAAGGCTATAAATATTTGAACATAGAGCTTTATAATCCTAACAATGATTATTATCAATTCGAGCTTGATGCTTGGGGAAATAATGAAAAGCCTATAGATGACCCGAATAAGTTTATGCCAAAAGGTGTTTTTGTTACACAGCATCCAATTAGCGAATATTGGGATGATTGGTCTAATGGAACAAAAGTCACTAAAAAAGTTACGGGTAACACTATTTCTTTCTTTTCTATGTGTATACACAACCTTATAAACAACACAAATATGGGTGGCGTTGAGTTCTATGTTAAACGGATAGTGGCAACTAACAAAAAACTTGAAGAGCCTAAACCAAAAGAAAAGGTTGTTTTTGAAGCACCTGATTCCAAGGGCTATAAATTAACAACAGGCAAAGAATGGTGGAGTCTTAATTTTGGTGAGTGGGATTTGGAAGGTTATAAATATTTGAACATTGAGTTATACAGTCCTAACATCGGTAACAATAAGGTAGAGTTCCACGGATGGGGTGGCGGAGAACGGGTTGCACCTTTTGAAGCAGTTACTCTTACAAATGAAGTTCAGGTTATTCAAAGAATATTTGGCACCAACGTCGAATATTGGGATGATTGGGTCGATGGCAAAAACGTACAGAAAAAATCTACCAGCAATAAACTCAGTAGTCTGGCTTTTTCTGTACACAACCCTGATAACTGGGATTTTGTTGAAGGTGTAGACCTTTACATTAAACGCATTTGGGGAACTAATACGCCAGTGAAAGAATAGATCATCGGGTCAAGCCCGATGATGACTCAATGCCATTCCCATGCAAGTCTGTCATTCCCGTGCCCGACACGGGAATCTACCGTTTCTTTGCTGCCGGGCACTTGTGAGGCATTCCAGGACCATACTGGCAGCGAGGACAATTAAAGCATTTTACATAAGAAGCTTTTTTGCCCGAGCTGCTTTCATCATCATCAGATGATGTTAGTGTTGCCTCACAAAAAGCCGGATCAGCAAGAAGAGCACGTCCCAAATCCACAGTATCTGTAAGTTCGTTTTCTATAAGATAGCGTGCAAGCGAAGGCTCTAAAATACTGTTTACGCAGGAAACCGGTACACGCCCGGCTGCCCCGTTTAGAAAAATACTCGTGAAACTTTACTCCAAGCTTACAGATTTGGTTATAGGGTTCGCCCTCCTCTTTTAAGCTTGGATCATTCCACTCAATTCCCGTAGAAACCTGAAGATAATCGCAGCCGGCTTTTACATACTCTTCTGCAATACTGATTGCGGTGGCAACATCAGGTTCAATTCCTGCAGTACGAACAGAAATTATAAAATCTTCGCCGCATTTTTCACGAATCATTTTTATTATTTCAACAGCAAAGCGGGCTCTATTCTCATCACTTCCGCCATACTCATCCTTACGAAGATTTGTTTTCTTTGAAATAAACTGATTGATTAAATAACCATGACAACCATGCAGCTGGATTCCATCATAACCAGCCTGCTTTGCCCTAACTGCCGCAGCCACAAAGCTTTCCTGCATTTTGTGTATTTCTTCCAGAGTCATTTCGCGGGAAAGCTGAGTTGGAGTTTTTTCATCACGCCACAAAGGAATTGGCACCGCAGAAGGACCAATGGCTTCTCCACATTCAGGGTTAGAGGTAATTCCCGTGTGATTAAGCTGAATCAGCATAACTGCACCATTTTTGTGGCAGGCCTCAGTTATCGCCCGGTGACCTTCAATCTGAGAATCTTCCCAAAGGCCCAGATGAATCTTTCCGAAGCGACCATCCGGAGTAACTGCCGTTGCTTCAACACAAATCAAACCGCATCCATGTTCAGCCCGTGCCTTGTAATGGTCAATGTGCTTTTGTGTTACTTTTCCATCCTCACCTGCATAATCAAACTTAACAGTTGGAGCCATTGTAAGCCGGTTTTTTACTACAGTTTTATTGATGGTGATTGGGTCAGTTACTTTTGTCATAATTATTTCCTCTATGATTATAGTTTACCATAATTTATAGAAAAAACATCCTAAAATAACAGCTTTTTATATTTACATTGACAGAATAAGGTTCAATGGTATAATTATAGAATAGATATTCGGATTTAATCCGACAATCTGGAGAGTTTTATGGGAAAAATCATTAAATCCTCTTTTAAGAAATTAGTCGCTAAACTTTTTCAGATTCTTGGAATCTCTTCACTTATGACAGCATTTGGCTGTGGAAATGCTTTTGTAGCTGCTTATGGATCAAAAACTGTAGAGCAAGTGGATATGTACGGTACTCCAAGTAACTTTTTTACTCTTGATGGAACCGTAACTGATTCAAATGGAGAACCTATAAAAGGAATAAAAATCACTGCAAAAGGAAATCACGAGGATGCTCCGTCCGAAGACTTTACTTTTACTTATTCTGATGAAGAAGGCAATTACAGCATCAAATGGAGAGATAGTAACAGAAGTGAAATGAACTTTATTGTTACCGCAGAAGATGTTGACGGAGCAGAAAACGGTTCTTTTGATGATAAAGCCATAAATGTTGATTTCTCAGAAACCAAAAAAAATAAAGAAGATACCTGGACAACAAAATACAAAATCACAGGCAAAAACATTACACTTGACGAAAAATCTGACACAGAAAACAAAGAAGAATAAATATGGGAAAAATCATTAAATCATCATTTAAGAAAATAATCACCAAGGTTTTTCAAGTTTTGGGTATATCATCTATTCTTACATCTTTTGGAAGCTGTATTGAGATTGCATACGGTTCTCCAGATTACCCTGTAATGTATGGTGTGCCGGGAAACTTCTTTACATTAGAAGGTACAATTACCGATGAAGATGGGAATGCAATCAAAGGTATTGAATTAAGCGTAAAAGCCAAAGCTGACGTACCAGGTAATGAAGAAGATGATGGCGAACAGAAACAGTTTTATGTTTTTTCTGAAAACGAAATTACAGGCGATGATGGCTCTTTCTCTCTATATTGGAATGACCATGATTATGACAATCTTGATTTTACTATTTACATAAAAGATATTGATGGCGAAGAAAATGGTTTGTTTAATGATATTACAGAGGATGTATCATTTAACAAAAGCAATTCTACTGGTGATAAAACCCCTTTTGGTAATGGAAAATATAAAATTACTGGAAAAACAATAAAATTGACAAAAAAAACTGACAAAGCTGACATAGAAAACAACGAGGAATAAAAAAGAAATGAAAAAAATAACCTGGACCTGGAAAAAGATTGTTACTTTAATTGGCACTGCATTTGGAATTGGAATGCTTGTTTCCTGTTACGGTATGCCGCCAAATTGGTCGCCAGACGATTATGATGGTTCTGAATATGAATATAATGATGATGAAGAAGATGATGATATTGAAGACAGCAACGTTATATCATTAACAGATATTAAATAAAATAACTATGGACTTTCCTACTTCATTTAAATATTCATTATTCCGCCTCTATAGAAAATCTGTAATTAAAAAGCACAAGCTCAATTATCTTTTTTGGGAATGTACCCTGCGCTGTAATTTAAACTGTCTTCACTGTGGAAGTGACTGTCTTAAGCAATCAGAAATACCAGACATGCCTGTCCAGGATTTTATAAAAGTGCTTGATGACATAAAAGCCAAAAATCCCGAAAAAAGACTGATGATTTGCATTACCGGCGGCGAACCGCTTTTGCGCAATGACCTTGAACTTGTCGGTCGTGAAATAATGAAACGTGGGTACAACTGGGGAATTGTTACAAACGGAATGCTTCTTACACCTCAAAGATTTATTTCTCTGATAAATGCCGGAATGGGGTCCATGAGCTTTAGCATTGACGGCTTTGAAAAAGAGCATACATATTTGCGCGTAAATCCACAGTCTTACAAAAAGGTTTGCGAAGGCATTCAGCTTGCGGTGAGCTTTCAGGAAAAATACGGCCCCCGTTTGATTTTTGATGTAATCACCTGCGTACACAGCAAAAACCTTGAGATTCTTCCAAAGCTCCGTGACGATTTAATTGAACGAGGTGTAAAGCAATGGCGAATCTTTTCTATTTTCCCGGAAGGACGCGCCGGCAGGAACGAACTTTCACTTTCAAAAGAAGATTACAAAAAGATGATGGACTTTATTGTAGAAACCCGCAGCTATAAGGATTCTAAAGGACGATCTATTCACGTAAATTATGCCTGCGAAGGCTGGCTTGGAAAATACGAGCTTAAAGCCCGCGACTACTTTTTCTTCTGCCGTGGCGGTGTGAATGTTGGCTCTGTAATGTGCGACGGTTCAATAAGTGCCTGTTTGAGTGTGCGCGGAAAAGATTTTATTCAGGGTAACATTTACGGAGAAAGTGCTGTTAGCAAAGACAAACAAGTTTGCGTAAGCTTTATGGATGTATGGAACAATAAGTTCCAGAATATGCGCAACCGCAACTGGGCCAAGCACGGCAAATGCAAAAACTGCAAGCAATGGAGCAAATGCTGGGGCAACGGCTTGCACCTTCATCACGACATGGAATGCGAAGTTGCCCACTGTAATTTTGAGCTGTTGAATTAGAGATTTCCGTGTCACGCACGGAAATGACATACCAGCGGATTAAATAAAGTTAAACGGCGTTGCTTGATATACATAGTAATTCAGCCAGTTTGAATAAAACAAGTGAGCTGTTGCGCGCCAGTAGCTGGTTGGCATTCGGTTGGCAATATTCATTGGGAAATAATTTTTTGGAAGCGGAACCTTCATGCCCTTATCAATATCGCGGTAGAACTCCTGGGCAAGTGTAAGCGTATCGTATTCAAGGTGGCCTGTCATAAAGATTTCGCGGTTATCCTTTGATTTTATAATTGTAACACCGGCCTCTGCACTTTCTGCAAGAATCACCAAATCTTTACAAGCCAGCACATCTTCCTTATGAAGCGTTGTATGGCGGCTCTGCGGAATTGGGAAGGTATCATCAAAACCTCGCATAAGCGGTTCGCCTTCTACACAACGTTCATTCATAAAAATGCCGCTCATCTTGCGTTCAAGCCCGTATTTTTTAATTCCATAGTGATGATAAAGCCCCGCAAAGCTTCCCCAGCAAACATAGAGTGTTGAGAATACATTTTCCTTTGCATAATCCATAATCTCGCAAAGCTCTTTCCAATAATCAACCTGCTCAAACTCAAGCTGCTCAACAGGCGCACCAGTAATAATCATACCGTCATACTTCTGTTTAAATATTTCGCTGGAAGGAATATAAAACTTATCAAGATAGGTTTCATCGGTATTTTTGCTTGAATGCTGTTCCATTCTCACAAGAGAGATTTCAATCTGAAGTGGTGTGTTTCCGAGCAGACGAAGAAGCTGGGTTTCTGTAACTTCCTTGGTAGGCATAAGATTAACAATCGCAATTTTAAGAGGACGAATATCCTGACTGGCGGCGCGTTTTTCCGTCATCACAAAGATATTCTCTTTTTCCAAAATCTTACAAGCTGGCAAATCCGATTGAATCTTTATTGGCATAGCTAAATCTCCTGATAGGAACTGTCATTATCGGGCATGACCCGATAATCGTTTGTTTAGCGTTTATTATAGCAAAAACGTCAATCGTTTGCTATAATATTTATTATGTCAATTGAAAATGATAGAAAAGGTGCAATTAAAAAACTTAAGCTGCTTACGTATAATTCCAAATCAAATATAGAAACTTTTCGCGAAAAACTAAATGCGGCTTATCAGACAATTTTTCTCCCTAACAATGTTGAAGTATCTGAATATAAATATGGCAACGTTAATTGCGACATTCTTATGCCAGAGATTTACGCTTCCAACAGAATAATGATTTACATTCACGGCGGCTGCTTTTCCGGCGGTTCAAAAGAAGCCTGGCGCGGATTCTGTTCTTCACTGGCAACAAAATGTTACTGTCGTGTTGTTGTACCCGAGTTTCGTCTGGCACCTGCATTTCCCTATCCTGCCGCAATCGAAGACATTCAGGGAGTTTTCCGCTCGGTGTTCACAGAAGAGCAGATTTCCGCCTCCTTGAATAACGAAAAAGGTGCTAAAAACTCGCTGCCAGAAATTATAATTGGAGCTGACGGTTCTGGAGCTTCTATTGCCTGCGCACTTATTTTTAATCTTCGTGAACGCTACAGAAACTGCATTAAACATCTTATTCTTTTTTCTCCCTGGCTGGACCTTTCCGAAAACTCAAAGCTTATGACTGTAAAAAAGGCCGCTGACGAAATCATCACTACGGACGTTTTAAGAAAAAGCACTTCTGATTATACCTTTGCTTCTAACACAAACATTCCGTTTGTTTCTCCACTTCTCGCTGAAGACGAAATGCTAAAAGCGTTTCCACATACATTTATTCAGATGGGCGGAAAGGAATTACTGCTGGAAAATGCAAAGACCTTTGCCGAAAAGCTTACCTCGCTTGGAAACAAATGCGAGCTGGATGTTTGGCCAGATATGATGTTTATGTTCCAGATGGCAGATGAATATCTTCATGAATCGCACCTTGCGCTGGATAAGGTTGGCAAGATTGTAACGGAGGATTCTGCCGGAAAGTCTGCGGTAGAAATTGAAAACAAACCAAAGCTGGAACACAGTCTGCGTTCGGAAGCCTGAAGGGGTACAAATGGAACTTTTATCGCCGGCGGGAAATGTAGAAAAACTTTCTTATGCTTATGCCTATGGAGCAGATGCCGCCTATATTGGTCTCAAAAAGTTTTCTCTGCGAATCAAAGCCGATAATTTTTATGAGGATGAATACAAAAAAGTTGCAGAGCTCAAGGCAAAGTATCCGGGCAAACGACTTCATTGTGCTCTCAACATTTCTTTCCACGACGACGAAATAGATGCCCTCAAACAAAACCTCGATTATTTTAAGCTCTACCCTATCGACGCCTTTATTGTTCAGGATATTGGAATTGTTCCTTTACTGCAAAAGGAGTTTCCAAAGGTTCAGCTTCATCTTAGTACACAGGCAAGCTGCGTTAATTCTGAAGCAGTAAAGATGTATAAAAATATTGGATTTTCGCGAATCGTTCTTGGAAGAGAAATCTCCCTTGACCAGATTAAGCGCATAAAGGATTCAGTACCCGATATGGAGCTGGAAACCTTCTGTCATGGGGCCATGTGTATTGCCTATGCAGGCCGCTGCCTTATGAGTGCCTACCTTACCGGACGAAGTGCTCAAAGCGGATTCTGCTCGCACACCTGCCGCTGGGAATACAATGTTCTTGCTGATGGAAAAAGTGTTGCAGCTAATACAATTGATGGAACGAAACCATCATCAGAAAACCACATAATCACACCGGCGGAAGCTAAAGAACTTGCCCAAAGCGGAAAGCTTCTTTTGGAAGAGCACCAGAGACCGGGTGAATACTTTCCTGTTTTTGAAGGTGATGATTTTACTGCAGTCCTTTCATCAAAGGATTTACGGATGATTGAACATCTTGCGGACTTTAAGGCAGCGGGTGTTGATTCAATCAAAATTGAAGGACGAATGAAAAGCGTTTACTACGTTGCAATGGTTACGCGCGCCTACCGGAAAGCACTCGATGCAATGGAAGGCAAAATCACTGCACAGGAAGCACAACCATTTATTGACGAGCTTGAAAATGTAAGTCACCGCGAAAGCACAACAGGTTTTTATTACAATAAGACCGAAGCCGATCAGACAACTATTGGTGCGAGTGATTCAAAATACCAGCTGGCTGCCGAAATTGACCGGGAAGTTACCGGCGACGAGTTTGAGGGGATTTATCAGCTTGGACAGGAAAAATACAAAAAGTTTACCGACGAGCTTGATTCAATGCACCCAAAAGCAAGAGAAGCCCGCCTTAAAGATTTAGAGCTTCACACCGACCGTAAGGTTATTCCTTTTGAAAAGCATGACGGCTGGAAAATGTATTCCATCACCGCGCTGAATATGATTAAGGCTGATGAAAACGTTGAGTTTATTTCTCCTGAGTTTGTAAGCATAACTGCAACACCACAAGAGTACTACATCATCAATCCAGAAACAGGAACAAAGCTCAATTGGGTTTGCGACGGTCACCCTTGCGTGGTTTACACAAAATACACGCTTCCACCAGCTTCCCTTTTGCGCACCCTAGACCCCGACTACGTTGAAGGAAAAATCAGAGATACGGGAAGATAGATATCCGGGGCAAGCCCGAATATGACAGAGCTACAACAAATTATGACAAATGCGAGGTAATTATGAACTACTACGACAAAAATGATTGCGCACCGGTTCCACCAATGGGCTGGAACAGCTACGACTACTACAACACAATGGTAAACGAGCAGCAGGTTCGTGCAAATGCAGAATACATGGCAAAAAATCTTAAGCAGCACGGCTGGGAATATGTGGTCATTGACATTCAGTGGTCAGACCCGAATGCAGGCTTTCACAATAAGGATGGAGTTCAGTACATTTCGTTCAGTCAGTTCTGTCTGGATGAGTTTTCCCGCCAGATTCCGGCTCCTAACCGCTTCCCTTCAAGTGTAAACGGTGCGGGCTTTAAGCCACTTGCAGATTACATTCATTCGCTTGGTCTTAAGTTTGGAATCCACATCATGCGCGGTATTTCAAGATTTGCGGCTCATAATCATCTTCCTATAAAAACTCACGACGGTAAAAAAATCACTGCCGACCAGATTGCAAATGCTTATTCAACCTGTGCCTGGAATCCTGATATGTATGGAGTTGACGCAAACAAGCCTTATGCCCAGGATTATTATGATTCGATTTTTGAATTGTATGCTCAGTGGGGCGTTGATTTTGTAAAAGTTGATGACATCTGCCGCCATGTTAAAGAACCATTCTACGAAAAAGAAATGATAATGATGGCGCGCGCAATTGAACGCTGTGGCCGCCCGATTGTTTTCAGCCTGAGCCCGGGTCCTGCTGTGATTGAAAAGGCCCACCAGTACGAGCGTTTTGCAAACATGTGGCGCATCACCGACGACTTCTGGGATGACTGGAAGCTTTTAAAGGCAATGTTTGAACGCTGCGAAGTTTGGCAGAAACATTCAGGCGACGGTAACTGGCCGGACTGTGACATGCTCCCGATGAACGTTCTTGGCTATGGATGGGCTGCTGACGATGCAGAACACAAAGGCTGGAAATCACGCTTTACAAAAGAAGAAACCCGTACAATGATTACGCTCTGGAGTATTTTCCGTTCACCGCTTATGCTCGGCACAGATTTGCCTCAGTTAGATAAAGCTAACCTTGAGCTTATTACAAACGACGAGATTCTCGCAATGAACAAGGCAAGCTCCCAGGCCTTCCAGTCAACCGACAGCTCCGACCAGAATATTGTTATCTGGGTAAACGAGTGCGATGATAACGTTTCTTACTACGAGTGTTACTTTAATGTAAGCGAAGAGCCTCAGACAATAAAGTTGAACCTTACCGTAGGTGCAAAAGACAATATCCGCGACCTGTGGACCCACAAAGATTTAGGTGCCAGAACTGAGTTTACTCTCAAACCGCACTGCTGCAAGGCCTTTAAGATTACGGTGAGCAACTAGTTTTCCGCACGCACCATCTTCCAAAGAACCTCATTTATTGCAATTGTACTACATAATATGGTAAAATAGCGCATTATGGATTTAATCAAAAAACTCGATGAATGTGAGAAACGCTTTGCAGTTGTAAGCGAAATGGTAATGGACCCAAATCTGGTCAAAGATGCAAAGAAATACAAGGACACAATGCGCGAACATGGTTATCTGTCAGATGTGTGCGCTCTTTACGATGAATACAAAAAGATTCTGAACGGCATTAAAGATGCTAAAGAAATGATTACTAACGAAGATGATGTTGAAATGCGCGAAATGGCACGCGAGGAATTAAAGGAGCTTGAAGAAAAACAGCCGAAGATTGAAGAAGATATCAAGCTTAAACTCGTTCCGCCTGATCCGCTTGATGAAAAGAACATTATTCTTGAAATACGTTCTGCTGCCGGTGGTGATGAAGCTTCGCTTTTTGTGCGCGACCTTTGGGAAATGTACTGCCACCTTGCAGACCGAAAAGGCTGGAAAACAGAAACAATGGAAGCTCAGGAAACTGAGGTTGGCGGTTTTAATAAAATTGTAACTTCAATTTCGGGCAAGTTTGTTTACGGAACTTTGAGATGGGAATCTGGTGTTCACCGTGTACAGCGCGTTCCTCAGACAGAATCTCAGGGAAGGTTACAGACCTCTACCGCAACCGTTGCCGTTTTGCCGGAAGCCGAAGAAACAGAAATTGAAATTAAAGACAGTGATGTTCGCGTTGACGTTATGCGTGCCGGTGGACCTGGTGGACAGTGTGTAAACACAACCGACTCTGCAGTTCGTCTTACTCATATTCCAACCGGTATTGTTGTTATTCAGCAGGATGAAAAATCACAGATTAAAAACAAGGCAAAGGCTTTCCGAGTTCTCCGCGCCCGCCTTTTTGATCTGGAAGAAAGCAAAAAACAGGCAGAACGCGCAGCAGCCCGCTCAAGCATGGTAGGCTCTGGTGCCCGTTCCGAAAAAATCCGCACCTACAACTTCCCTCAGGACCGCGTTACCGACCACCGCATCAACCTTTCGCTCCACAACCTCCCGGGCTTTATGATGGGCAACATGGACGATATGCTCGATGCCCTGAACGTTTACGCAAAGGAAGAACAGCTCAAGGCTGATGTTTCGGCACTGGAAGGTTAGCTTACAGTTCCTTCAACATCCTTTTATTCTCATACATCTCTACATCAGCGCGCTTCATTACATCAGCAAAGGATTTATCTGTAGAAGGATCATATACTGCAAAGCCAGCTGCAAAGGATTTTTTCTCTGTAAGCGGAACCTGTTTTTTAATTTCGGTTATGCCAAACTCAAAAACATCCTTTTTTATCTGTTCAAGGTTGTCGAAATCATCAGTCTGTAAAACTGCAACAAACTCATCGCCACCAATCCTGTAAACCGGGCTGTGTTTAAAGAAATTGCAGATTATTTTGCAGCAATTGATGATATAAACATCTCCATTATCGTGTCCAAAGGTGTCGTTTACAATTTTCAGGTTGTTCAAATCGCATTCACAAACAGCAAACTTTACTTCCTGAGGATTTTCTTCAATCAACTTATCAAAAGCTTTAATTCTGTCATTGTAGGAAACCCGGCTCATAACCTTTGTAAGCGCATCATGACTGGAAATATTCTTTTCGATATTGATTTTTTCTATCATTATGTGACGGAAAATGTTCTGTAAACATATGTAAAGAAGGGTTGCCGTAACACAAATGCTCATATAACCGGAGTTTATGCTGCCATCTATTATATTTGCGGTCTGCCCTACTATCATTATACAGGCAATAAGGATGATATTGATGAGGTTTCTGAGCCTTGAACGTATTCCAATTCGTATAAAAACAAGAAGAATATACAAAAAGCTGATTCCGCAGAAAAATATATAAAGAAAATACAGGTTTCCGCGCTGGAAATTACCGTTTGAATCTATGTAAAAGATTATTCCTGTAAAAAGCGAAATAATTTCTATGATTACGTGAAAGCCCATTAATACCAGCATGGGCCTGAACTTTAACTGCATTCCACAGCTGCGTGCAAGACAAATTGCCAGATATGGAGAGATTGAAAACTCTACAAATGTAATAAACCAATGGAGATATATCGGAGATTCAGGCATTTTATCAAGATAAACACCAAAATATTCACAAATAGCCCCAACAGCCGCCATTATGAAGGAAATCCTGAACCATTTTATGTCGGTTTTGTTCAGGATAGTGTTTTTTCCTACATCAATTGCCAGAATAATCATGCTGATTACACAGATAATTATTGTTACGGTATAGTTATAATCCATAAATATTTCTCACAAAGGATTTATGATTAAATATTATACAATGAGAATTGCAATATGACTAATAAAAAAATATTAATTAGGTTACAGTCTAATTCTGTGGTTTTTATTTTGAGATTTTTAAATTATATAGTATACTTATGTTAGTTAAAAATCTTAGCCAATCTTAATATTTTTATGAGAGTTTTTTTATGTTATTCGGTTATAAAATACTTATTTACGTTACTTCCAACATTCATAAAGAAGAGTTTGCTAATTTTATTTCAGAGCTTAACGACAAACTCATTGCACAAAACTGGCGTATTTTTACTTTTTCTTCTGATTCCGATTTTTCAAAGGACGACGATAAGGACAACAAAAACACTATTGGCAGAAAAAAGTTCTTTGAGCTTATTAATTTTGATATTGTTGATGCGCTTATTATTTCTGAAGCACGCATTCTGGACCAGCAGCTTAAAGAAAGTCTTTATCAGAAAGCAAAAAGCCACAATATTCCTGTAATTAACATGGGCGGTAAAGAGAAAGGCAACTATAACATCTGCTTTAATCAGGAAATAGGCTTTGAAAAGCTTGTACGCCACGTTGTAGAACACCATCACGTAAAAGACTTACATTTTATTGGCGGTACCCCAGATTCCGAAGAAACTCTAATGCGTCTGGAAGCCTTTAAGCGCGTTCTTGCAGACAACAACATTCCGTTCAGAAGTAATATGGTCAGCTACGGATATTTCTGGGATTTGCCTACAATCAAGGTTGCCCAGGAGCTTATTGATTACGGAAAAATGCCGGAAGCCATCATTTGTGCAAATGATACAATGGCCATTGCGGTAAACTCCGTGCTTGAACGCAACAATATTGCCTGTCCGGAGGATGTAATTGTTACCGGTTATGACGGAATCAGCGCAATCTATTATTCATCACCAAAAATAACTTCTGTTTCCTGCGATTCCCGTAAAATTGCAAATGAAACTGCCGAGTTCCTTTTTGATATTATGGAAAATGGCCCTGCACCTTACACAAAATATGTTGAACCATCCCTTTACCTTTCGGAATCCTGTGGATGTAAGAAAAAGGTACCTATTGCAACACTCGGCATAGTAAATGATGTAGCAAACTCGTTCAACCGCTATAAGCAGGATCAGACATCGCTTGATAACCTTTCTGTAAAAATCAGGGAAAGCAAAGATGTTAATGATTTGATTAAAAACCTTAAAAACAAGCTTTTTTACAACGTTATCTGTGTGGTTAAAGAAGAATGTCTTGATAAAACAAAAAATCCGGAACTCTGTTGTACCGATACACCTTACGGCGAAAAGTTTTTTGTCCTTTTGGATTCAGACAGCAATTCCGAAACAGACTTCCGCCCTATTACACTCAAAGAGTTTGTTCCCCGCATGCAGAGCCTTCTGGAAGATTATAAACATCCTCTGATTTTTGCACCTATAAATGATGCAGATCATCCGCTTGGTTACCTCTGCTTCTGTTTCCTCAATTACGACAAACAGAACTTTGCAAAGGTTCATCAGACCGGCTTCTGGCTTGGCAGGGCAATTTCAGAGTACCGCTATAAGCAATATCAGGAATATTTGCAGGAAATAATCCAGGATTTTAGGAAAAAATAAAAAAATATCGCTAAACTCAATTCCATGTTATAATTATTTCATTCCCGTAATTATACAAGGAGTTGATTATGAAGAAATCCCTAAAACTAACTGCGGCTGTTTTGTTAACAGTATTCTGTCTTTTTTATACAGGCTGTGATTTTATTCAAAGTCTTCTGGAACCAACAAATATAGAAGAAACTGATAACAAAAAAGATTCTGATGACACGGAGGATTCTGGTAACCCGGACAATAATGGGACTCAAGAAGACGGTTCTACAACAGAGAATACAGAGCTAAATCCAAAGGTTCCTTCTACCTACAACTATGCCGGTTACAGAGAACTAAAGCTTGGCGAAAGAAAAAGCGGAAATGGTATTGTTTTCACCTCTACCGTGCAGCCAGCTCCAAGACCAGATTATTCCGCAATTGATGAATATGCAAAAAATCTTAATATTCCTACTACAGAAAGTATTGAAAATGCCGCAAAACAGATTGTAAATAGTGCTCCAGCAACTACACAGCTGCAAAAGGTGCGTGCAATTTACTCCTGGATTGCCCTTCATGTAGATTATGACCATAATTACGCAATAAGCGAAGCAGAAGAAGCTTTTAAGCAAAGAAAAGCAATTTGTGGCGGTTATGCTAAGCTTGTTAAAAAAATGTGCAATGCAGTTGATATAAAATGTGACAAAATTGAAGGTATTGCAATTCAAACAGATGAAGAAAAAGCAAATGTATTTGTACCTGGCGGCGGGAACTCCTACCATGCCTGGAACAGAGTTTGTGTTGACAATGACCAGTACATTCTTCTTGATGCAACCTGGGGTTCTACAGGAACAGTAGCAAATGGAAAAGAACTGAACGACAAATGGTTTGCCACCGATCCATGCTACTTTATGTTCTCTCACTTTACCTGGGGTGCAGAAGCAGATTCCCTTGTAACGCCTGCTTTAGACGCAGATATTTTTACAAGTCTTCCAAGATTAGACCCTGACCTTGAAAAGTTTGGAATTGACGGAAAAGAGCTTGTTGAGTTCCTTTATTCACATCTTGATGCAACAATGCCAAAGATTAATTTCAATACTGACTCCGACAAGAAGACAAGTATCTACAGAATCCCTATGGGCGAAACTCTGCTTTATGGCAAGAGCTATGAGCTTAGCTATGAATACGAAGGAAAAATAACAACAAATACAATAACTCCAAATGCCCCTGTTGACGGAAACTTCGAAGGTCTTGGTAATTCGTCTGTTTATTATAAATATGGTTCTGCCTACACTCCTCGCGATTCCATTGCGCCATCAGCACATTCAGACCAACCTGCACAATGGCTTGAACCAGAGTTTATTTTTTATGATGACAATTATGAAATTAAGTCTGGTAGCAGCTTTACCGTTGGTAATTGGAATGTATCAGTTGCTCACGGTTATGGACCATTCTTCTATTTTTATGATGGAGCAGCTGCAAATCCTTCTGCCATCTATGATGTAGTGTATCAAAACTGGATACTTAGAAGCGGACATTTCTATTCTGCTAATTATGATACTGATATACATAGAAGCACAAAGCCTTTTGATGATGATCCTGAAACTATTCTAAAGCAGCTTTTCACTAAGATAGATTCTTCAATTCCTTTGAACAGGGATGCAGAAGAATATTATCATCTGGAATACAATGTTCTTCTTGTTCCATTAAGCCAGAAGGACGAAATCATAAATTCTGTAAAAAATTATAGCTGGCAGCAGGACACAGAGTTTGCAGACTTTGTAAGCTGGATGCAAAAGCATAAAGTTTCACAGGAAGATATTGATTTTTACATTACAATGTCTAAATATCCGACTCAAAGAGGATATAATGTAAGCAAGGAGCGTTTTGAGGCAAAAATTGAAAACAGAAGGCTTGGTGGAATAGAAGCCTATGAAATTGGTAGAGATTATTGGAATGATCCTGACTGCTGGAGAACTGGCGGCATGCAGTTCTTCTTTGAACATCGCAAGCACGAAGAACGCAAGCTTTTTGCAAATGAAACAATTCCAATTCTACTTGTACACATAAAAGATACAAATGGAGCAGCAGCAGATATTCTTCCAAAGGATTATGAAGCAGAACTTTCCAAGATAAAACGAGAGCTTGAAGCAAGCGGACTTACAAACAAGTTTGAAATGTATACTGCAGAAATCTCTCTTGATTATGCAAAGTATCTTTCTGACCGTGATAAAGATAAGGAACAGAGGACAGATGCTTTACCTTGCAATTCCTTTACAAGATATGCGGGTGGTTGGGATGAAATTATAGCTGAGCTTGAAAAAACTGATTCAACTCTTGCCGCTAAGTTTAAAGACAAAAACAAGAGTGCTATAATAAAGTACTTTGATACAAAGGACATGAACGACAAGGTTGGAAGTAAGCTTGCAACAGACAGAATGACGCTCTGGAATATTATGGACGATTTAGGCTACAAGCGAAATGACCATATAGATTTGTTTGGTTCAGCAATGAAAGATTATTCTCCTTACTGCTTTGCAAGAAACTGTCTGCACGAAACAACAATCTGTCCTTTGTGTATGTATTCTTTTGGAATTGAGTAACGCATAAAATGACGATTCAGCAATTTAAAAAAGACTCTGTTTCTAAACTTTCGGGCAAATCTCCTTCTGCAAATCTGGATGTTCAGGTGCTGATGGAGTTTGCCCTGAACTGTTCTACCACCCAGCTTTTACTCCGTAAGGATGATGAGATCCCGCCAGAAAAGCTTGCCTGGCTTGAAGAAGCTGTAACAAAACGGACATCCGGGCTTCCAGTGGCCTACATCACCGGGCACAAAGAGTTTTACGGTTTTGATTTTCTTGTTTCTCCAGCAGTACTTATTCCCAAGCCGGATACAGAGATTCTTGTTGAACGTGCCCTTGAACTGATTCTGGAAAGCATGGAGCTTCACCCGGAGCGTATTCTTACAATCTGCGATATGTGTGCAGGAAGCGGCTGTATTGGTTTAGCGGTATTGAAAACACTTGCAGAAACTTACGAAATTAACGGGGATAGGCTTCCAAAAGTAACTTTTGCAGATATAAGCGGGGCGGCACTTGAAGTTGCAGAAAAAAACTTTGTGCACCTTTTTGGTAATTCCGGCGCACCCGCAGACCTTCTCCGCAGCAAAATTGCCTTTGTCCGCACAAACCTTTTTGAAGCAGTGCCCTATAAGTTTGACTTTATTCTTACAAACCCGCCCTACATTCCGCACTCATTGGTAAACTCACTTTTGCAGGATGGCCGCAATGAACCACGCCTTGCCTTAGACGGCGACATCACCCTGACCGGCGACCGCGCCTATACCCCGGACGGCACCGAATACGATGACGGTCTTGAAATAATCAGAAACCTTTTACCGCAGATACAGGAACACTTAAACCCATACGGCAGCTTTTTAATGGAAACCGGTGAATACAATGCACAGGAAACAGAACAGCTTGCCCGTAAACTTGGTTTCCGTACAAATATAATCAAAGATCTGGAAGGACAATTACGGGTTGTTGAAGGAACGGTATAAATACACCTAAACTTCCACACATTGTGTAAAAAATAAACTTATTCCTTCATTCGGGAAGCGCTCTTTAACGGCAGAAATTACGTCTTTTATTTTTTTGGCAGCTTCTTCATCAACATAAGCAAAAAGAATAAAGTTCATTTCTGGCCAGACGGTGTCACCAAGCTTTTTGGTTTTGGTACCCCGCCCGTGAACTTCTGGAATCATAGTATATTGAATGCCAGGAATCTCCTGTTCTAAGCGTTCGGAAATATCGTCCTGTACAGACTGGTTACTGATTATTTCGGCTCTAAGCATTTTCGTCTCCTTCTGGTGCAGACTGAATTACTTCTTCAACAGGGGCTTCAAGAACTTCAGCAGTCTTTCTGCGAGGTCTTACCGGTCTCTTCTTCATTACAAGACTATACAAAACCGGGATAATCAGCAGCGTAACAAAGGTACTGGAAATCAAACCACCTACAACCGCAATGGCAATTGGGCGAACCATACCGGCCTGACCATTCTGAGCAAAACACATTGGAAGCATACCAAGAATTGTTGTAAGAGTTGTCATTAAAACCGGGCGGAAACGGCTCTTACCGGACTGGTAGCAGGCTTCTTTAAGTTCAAGTCCGCGGCCAACAAGAATGTTTGTATAGTCAACAAGAATAATACCATTGTTTACTACAATACCAATCAGCATGATAATTCCGATTGCAGACATAAAGGACAGAGCTTCGCCAATAATTTTGTGAATCAGAATAACACCAATCAAAATGAAAGGCATAGTTGCAAGGTTGATGAGTGGAGCCTTAAAAGATTCGTAAGTAGAAGCCATAACACCGAATACGAGCAGAATTGCCATAATTGCAATTTTTGCATAAAACTTATACTGATCCATTGTATCCTTCCAGGCACCCTCATAATTAACAACTACAGAATCTGGAATAATTACAGAGCTCTGAATTGCTTTCCTGATTTCTTCTTCGATTACGTTATCGTTTTCTTCTGTAAGATTGCTTGCACGAACATGGATAATTCGCTTTTGACTTTCACGGCGGATAGAAACTGGTCCCAATCCTTTTTTAATACTGGCAAAGTTTGCAACGCTTACCATTCCACCATTACCGCGCACATAAATTGATTCCAAATCATTTATAGTCTTACGGTCTTCCGGGCGGTAGGCAACAACAACACTGTAATCTTTACCGTTGCTTCTATAGGTACAGGCTGTTGAACCGTTGATTGCATAGTTGATTTCGCGGGCAACTGTTGCAACATCAACACCCATAGAATAAGCTCTCTCACGGTCAATTACAATTTCTACCTGAGGCAAACCCTTATCCATACTGATTGAAGGCTCACTAACCTTTTTGTTCTGAGAAACAACCTCTTGAATTGCTTCTGCGGTATTAAGTGCGGCATCCAAATCATCAGAAAGAAGAACAATATCAACACTGCTGCCCATCCAGTTACCACGCCAGCCTTCGCTAAAAACAAAGCGTGCACTAGGGAACTCCTGGAAATGCTTGCGCAATTTGTTCTGCATTTCGGCAGCGGAATCAATCTGCTTTGCTGTTTCCGGCAAGGCAATTGTAATGGAACCTCGGTTTGTGTTACGGCCACCAATAGAAGTTGAAACTGTTTTATAGCCCTTACATTCTTCGTAAACATATTTTTCCATTGCAAGAACAATTTCTTTTGTTTCTTCAAAAGGAGTGGCTGTTCCAAGTGTGATATTGAGCTGAACCTGATCATCGCGGCCAGCCGGAATCTGATTAATCTGCATTGTAGGAATAAAGCTTGCCGAAATTGCAAGAATACAAAGAGATGCAACAATAGTAATAAGCCTGTTATTTAAAGCTGCCTTGAGCAATTTACCATAAAGGTTTGTAAAGAAGTTGATGACAGTCTCAAAAATCTTGTAGATAATTTTAAGCAGGGGATTTGTAACCGGCTTTTCTTTTCTGTTAGAAAGAGGCAGGAACTTACCAGCCAGAACCGGTACAAGGAAGATGGCAACAAGCAGAGAAGAAACAAGGGCAATTACAATTGTAAAAATTGCGCCCTTGAACATCTGCCCCATAAAGCCCAAATCTTTTATAAAGAAAACAAAAGGAATAAATACACAGATTGTTGTAAGGTTGCCCGAAATTACAGACATGAGCATTTCCTGGCTTCCCAAGATTGCAGAGATTTTCGGTTTAGCTCCACGTTGCCGGTATGCAAAAATATTATCAATCATAACGATGGAAGCGTCTACAATCATACCAACACCAAGAATAAGACCTGTTAAAGTCATCATGTTCAAGGTTAATCCGAACATACTCATTGCAAAAAGCGTGATGATGAGGGAAAGAGGAATTGAAATTGAAATGATGATTGTTGATTTAAAGTTCTGCAAAAAGATAAAGAGGATAATTACAGCAAGAATCAACCCCTGCCAGGCCGAAGTTGCGAGAGTATTAATCGTTTCGCGAATGGCATCTGTGGAATCCTGAATAATCTGCAGGGTAACATCGGACGGAACATTCTTTTCTGCCTGTTCAATTTTTTTGTAAACGTTATTTGCAACAGTTACGGTATTTGCATCGGACTGCTTTGTTATGCTGATGTAAACACCCTTTTCTCCATTGATATAGGATTCCTGGGTTGTGTCTGCATAACCAATTGTAGCTTCACCAACATCCTTTAAGCGGACTGCATATCCGTTGATTACAGAAATTACTGTGTCGTTTATTTCTTCAAGGCTTGTGTATTCGCCAATTGTTCTTACAATGTAGTTTTTGTGACCTTCCTGAACCTTACCGCCTCCAAGCTCCATATTCTGACGGGAAAGTGCACTTGTAATTGTTGGAACTGTAAAGCCATAAGCTGCCATTCGGTTCTGGTCAAGGCGGACATTTACCTGAGCATTTCGTCCACCGTAAACCTCTGCCTGACCTACTCCATCGGCCTGTTCAAGAATACTAACAATATTGCTTTCGGCAATTGCCTTAAGGTCATCAATGGAACGGTTACTTCTAATGAGGATTCGCATGATTTCGCCGTTATCTCCGGACCATCTGAAAATTGTTGGTGTACTTGCATTTTCAGGTAAGGCTCGTTTTACACGGTCAAGCTTATCGCGAATATCATTCATTGCTTCGGTAAGGTCGGTACCGTATTCAAACTCCAGCTGAACACTTGAATTGCTTTCGTTAGAAGTTGAAGTGATATTTTTAAGTCCATTTACGCTCATTACCGCGTTTTCTATAACTCTGGTAACTGTTTTTTCTACTGATTCCGGGCCCGCATTTGTATAAGTTGTGTTGATTGAAAGGCTTGGATTTTCTACTTCCGGCATAAGGGCAATTGCAACATTACTTAAAGTAAAAATGCCGATAACGCCAAGCAGGGCAAAAACAATTAAGATGAGAACCGGATGCTCCAGTGTTTTTCTACTTAAACTCATTTACTTTTTTTCTCCCTGAGGTGCGCCACCTGGTGCTCCACCACCACCTGGTCCACCAGTTCCATCTGCAGGAGCTTGTGGAGCGGCTTCCTTAAACTCTACGTTGCCAGAAATATCTCGGACTTTTGCGCCTTCGTACAAAGTGAGCATACCTTCTGTTACAACTACTTCGCCTGGTTCAAGGCCTTCCAGAATCTGAACATAGCCGTCAACATTTTTTCCACGAAGGATTTTTCGCTTAGTTACAGTGCTGTCTTCTTTTACAATGTAGAGATAATAATCATCGCCGTTTTCGGTCAAAGCATCCTGCTGAATTGCCGGATAACCGCTGTAATCTACAGTAAAAAGCTTTACCTTTGCAAACATACCGGCGTTTACCTGAGGATATTTTTTATCAAAATGAAGGATGATTTCCTTTGTTCTGGTTGCAGGGTCTACTACAGGAGAAATGCGGTAAACTGAAGCTTCAAAAACTTCATCACCGTAAGCCTGGAAGGTAATTTCTGCCTTCTGTCCTTTCTGGAGATAAGCTACATAACGCTCCGGAACCTTTGCCGTTATCTGAAGATTGGAAATATCACCGATTTTTGCGATTACAGAGCTTGCCGAAACCTTTTGACCAGCTTTTACCGGCGATGTAAGAATACTTCCGCTGATTGGAGCAGTTACGGGGCTGTTTACATAGTAGCTTCCTGCATCAGACGGGTCGATATAGGCAATTACCTCACCTTTTTTTACAGAGGAACCGAGCGAAACATTTATCTGAACAACCTTTCCGCCAATTGCCGGGAAAACATCTACTGAAGTTTGAGTTTCTACCTCGCCGTTTGTGATTACAAAATCCTTAAGAATGGAAGATTGAGCTACTACCGTGCTTACCGCAGTTGCTGCTCCACCGCCGCCTCTACCCCAGCCACCACCAGCGGCTGCGGCTTCTTTTTTTTCTTTTGCACCTTTAATTATTTTGTAGGAAGCAAAAGCTGTTCCGCCAATAAGAGCAAGAACAACAATTGTTGTAATCCAGGCTTTTATAGTTGATTTTTTGTTACTCATTTTTTTTCCTCTATTTCCCCAGAGTTCCGTATGGGAGACCCAAGGTATCTTCCAAAGTTAAGATTGATGTCAAAATCGTGTATTTTTGATTTTGAACGTTATATCTTGCCGAATAAAGGTTGTCTTCTGCCTGCTGCAAAGAAAGCAAATCAACAGACCCCATATTGTAGGCATTTTTTGACATGTCGTAAGTTTTTTGTGTAAGCTCCACATTTTTTTCCAGAAGTTCAAGCTGGGTTAGAGCCTGCAGAATTGAGTTATAGCTGTTTTTTACTGCGAGAGTTGTTTGTGTACGGGTTTGTTCAAGGTTCATTTTGAGTTTTTGTAAGGCTTCTTCAGAGGAGGCGACATTAAGTTTGCCAGAAGACCACGGAAAATAACCGTCTAGTGGAACGCGGACAGTTACACCGTAGCTGAGGGATGATGAAGGTTCCCAAGCATCCTTTCCAGCCATAGGATTTTCCTTGCTTGAACCGTTTGTATTTTCTGACACACTGAACGAAACTGTTGGCGCATAGCTTGAAAGCTTGGTTGCCTGAATTGTGTTTTCGGTGCTGATAATCTGCTGTTTTAGAGCTTTAATCTGAGCGTTTTCTTCAATTGAATTAAGCGAAGCTTGCAAAATGGTTTCATCAAAATGAACAGAAACTGCTTCGTCCAGCTTTCCTTCAAGTGTGATTTCATCTTCAAGAGCAAGACCAAGCAAAAGCTTAAAACTGTCTATATTGCTCTGGTAATTACGTTTGAGGTTTTCAACATCGGGAATCTTTTTTTCGTAATTGTACTGTGAGTTTAAAAGCTGGAGTTCAGCAAGACGACCCTGCTTGTATTTTACCTGATTTGCTTCGTAAGTCTGCTTTGCGGTTTCCAGGCTGCGCTGCTGAATCTCAAGATTGTCGTTAAAATAGATAAGGCTGTAAAAGGTTTTTCGTACGCTAAGCTCTATTTTGCGTTTTGTAGTTTCGAGCGATGCCTGACCTGACTGGTAATCCAGGAGGGCTTTTTTCATAGTAGTTCGTAAGGCTGGAGTGAGGGTTAGATTAAGAGAAGCTCCAAGTGAATAGCTGAAAGAAGTATCTCCGTCGCCAAGCGGAGTATTACCGTTAAAACCACCACTGGCACTAATCGAAGGACTTACGCTGTTCCAGGAATACTGATTTTTCTTTGCAAGCAGGTCCAAATCCATTTTGCTCTGCTTGATTTCAAGATTATTCTGTAATGCTAAGTTTACGGCATCGTCAATTGTTATTGTTCGGGCTCCGGTCTGTGCGGTGGAAAAAAAGGAAAGTGAAGCCGCAAGACAGAGAATCAAAATCTGTTTTTTCATTATATTAAACCTTTTACCTTATAAATTTAGTTTATTCTGCTAAAAATTACAATATTTTCTTCAATAAAATACTGTCTTAAACTAGAAATAATTGTTATTTTATAGGTATGAGCAAAAGCGTTATTTTTACATCGGATTACTCAAAACCAGACGATTTACTCGCGGAGTTTTTTACAAGAAACGATTATTTTTCTGCTGATGACAAGGAAAGTATAGGAAGAGCCTGGAAGCTTTTTGTGGAAAACACAAAGGATTCTGTGCGCATTTCGGGCGAACCGGTTTATCTTCATCCTTTGAGAGTTGCAGATATTCTTGCAGAAAACAGGATAGACACCGATACGATTATTGCAGCACTTCTTCATTCCGCGGAAAAATACGGAATCACTGCGGAAACAATTAAGGAAAAGTTTGGCGAAAACGTCTACCGCATGATTAAAACAACCAATAAAATCCTCAATCTTCCTATAAACACAAAGCGTCTGGAACAGTCAGATGCAATAAGAAAAATGTTTTTTGCTCTTGCCGATGATGCCGGAATCATCTTTATAACGCTTGCAGACAGGCTTGACCGAATCCGCAATATCAACAATTACGAAAAAGAATACCAGAAGGTACTTTCGGAAGCGGTGATTGACATTTGGGCGCCGCTTGCAGACAGGCTTGGTATGCAGAAGGAAAAAAATGAGTTTGAAGATTTGAGCTTAAAGTATACAAATCCGGATGCCTTCCAGCAGATTAAGGCCATTGTTGCTCAGAAAAAGGATGAGCGTGCTGATTATCTTAACACGGCGGTTACCAGCATTCAAAAAGAGGCAGATAAGCTTGGCTTAAAGGTTGAAATCATGAGCCGCGCCAAGCACTTTTATTCAATTTACCAGAAGATGAGAAAGCGCAACAAGGAAGCCGGCGAGCTTTTTGACCTGCTGGCACTCCGTATTTTGTGCAATACAACAACTGAATGTTACACAATTCTTGGAATAGTGCATAATCTTTGGAAGCCGCTGGACGGTCGCTTTAAGGATTATATTGCAATGCCAAAATCTAACGGTTACCAGTCGCTGCATACAACGGTTATGTGCCAGGATAAGCCGCTGGAGATTCAGATTCGTACTCACGAAATGCACAATATGGCAGAGCACGGAATTGCTTCCCACTGGCTCTACAAAAAAGGCACAAACAAGGATTTAGTAGAAGCCGACAAGCTGGACATTATAAATAAGCTGCAATCCTTTAAGCAGACCATGCTTACAGACACAAAGGTTTTTTCTACACTTAAAAATGAGCTGCTCGGTGATGAAATCTATGTATTTACGCCAAAGGGTGATGTAAAAAAGCTTCCGGCAGGGGCTACTGCAATAGATTTTGCTTACGCAATCCATTCGGGAATTGGAGAAAAGATTATTGCGGCTAAGGCAAACGGCAAAATTATTCCGCTTACAAAACCACTGGAAAACACTCAAATTATAGAAATCATAACTAATCCGCAGGCACATCCAACAGAAAGCCAGCTTAAGGCGGTAAAAACCTCAAAAGCCCACCAGAAGATTCATTCCTGGCTCATGACTAACGACCCTACCTTTAGCGAAAGAATAAATGCCGAAAAGGAAAATGAAGCGGCCGGAACCACAGGAAGCGGAGCTGGCACTGGAACGGGTGCAGGCTCTACTCACTCAGCCGCAGGTGCAGGAACGGAATCAGGTGGACTTCATCCTCAAAGGAAAAAGCGTATTAAAAACGGTGCACCACCAGCAGAAGTGGTTTACCCAAAATGCAAGGTTTTAATCGAAGGCGAAAAAAACGTACTCTACAATCTGGCTCAGTGCTGTAATCCTCATTACCCAGACCTGATTATGGGCTACGTAACCCGCAGCAAAGGCGTTTCAATTCATCGTGCCGACTGCTTAATTTACCAGCGCATCCCCAACAAAGAAAAGCGCAGCGTAAACGTACAATGGCAAAAACCAACTACAAACTCATAGTAAAGAACAATTTTTCACTTGCATGTGTAGTTTTGCATAAGCAAAACTACAAGCGAAAGCTGTAAAAATGGACTGATACCATTTATTATTTGCTTTCGCTACGCAAACTGTGCTTCACGTAATCTAAAGTAGGCACCTTTGGCAGCCATAAGTTCAGCTGGGGTTCCGCTTTCGACTATTCCACCTTCGTCAATTACAAAAATGCGGTCGGCATTCTGAATTGTAGAAAGACGGTGCGCAATTACAAAGCTTGTACGTCCCTTAAGCAGCTGGGCAATTCCCGCCTGAACAAGAAGCTCGGTTTTTGTATCGATGCTGGAAGTTGCTTCGTCCAGAATAAGAATTTTCGGATTAGAAAGCATTGTTCTGGCAAAGGCAACAAGCTGGCGCTGACCGTTACTGAGTTCTCCACCACGAGCTGTAAGCTTTGTATCATAACCGTCTTTAAGCTTTTGAATAAAGTCGTCTGCATGAACAGCCTTACTTGCGGCAAGCATTTCTTCTTCGGAAGCATCAAGGCGGCCGTACATAATGTTATCGCGGATTGTACCGCTGAAGATGTAACTATCCTGAGTCATAACGCCCATTTGAGTTCGCAGGCTTTCAATTGTTACGTCGCGCACATCATAACCGTCAATCAGAATTGCTCCATCTTTAACATCATAAAAGCGGCTGATTAAGTTTACAACCGTAGATTTACCCGCACCCGTTGGTCCAACAAGCGCAATTGTTTCGCCAGCCTTTACATCAAAGCTCACATCTTTAAGCACATCAACGTCATCAGCATAACCAAAGGTAACCTTATCAAAACTAACATCACCTTTGAGCGCTGGCATTTGTGAAGCATCATCCTTCTGGATTACAGTTTTCTGCGTATCGATAATTTCGAAAATACGCTCTGCACCCGAAGCCGCATTTATAAACTGATTGTAGAAATTACTAAGGTTCATAATCGGCTGCCAGAACATTCCAACATACGAGCCAAACGCAATGTAAGTTCCAATTGAAACACCTTCAATTCCAAAAAAGCGGATACCCACAAGATAAAGGCACATTGTTCCAACACTCCAGCACAAATCAATCCAGGAGCCAAATGCATCGCACCAGCGTACAGCCTTTAAAAACTCTTTGCGGTCATCCCACACAAGGTTTTGGAAAGTCTTATCTGTTTCGTCCTCTGCCCTGAAGCTCTGTATGATTTTGATGCCCGATAAATCTTCGTTGATAAAGGCATTCATATTCGAAGATTTCTGCCTCTTTGCCTTCCAGTGCTTTTCGGCTTTTGTAGAGATGAGGAAAACACCAAAAATTAAAAACGGTAAGCTACACAGGGAAGCAAGCGCAAGCCGCCAGTTTTTTATGAACATAATTACAATTACTGCAATTACCGTAATAAGATTCGGGATAAGTGTAGTAACTGAGTTTTCAATTATGTCCTTGAGCGAATTGGTATCGCCTATAATTCTTGCAAGAATCTTTCCGCTTGGACGTGAATCAAAGAAAGCAAGGTCCAGACTTTGAATGTGGTCGTAAAGCTGTTGGCGTAATTCCTGAATAACCTTGTTGCTTGTCTTAGCCATGACTAACATTCGGAACTTAATTGCAAGAACTGCGAGTGTATTCAGCACTGCCCCAATGATTATGATTTTTAACAAACCAAGAAAATCGCCTGGCATAATGTATTTATCAATTGCAAGCTCGTTCAAAAGCGGATTGATTAAATCTATTGTTGTACCAAAAGCCATCATCAAAAGTACAAAGGCAATACGGCCCTTGTATTTGAACAAATATTTGAAGAGGCGCGGCATGGTTTCGAAGTTCGATTTTTTTACCTGTTGTTCATCTACTTTATAGCTGTTCATATATTCTCCACTAGATTGTCGGGTCATGCCCGACAATGACAATTAGTACTGACTATCGTAAGTCTCTTTGTACAATCCGTTAGTCGCAAGTAACTCATCGTGTGTGCCGGATTCGGCAAGGTGGCCGTTTTCCAGAACAATGATTTTGTCTGCTTTGCGGACGGAGCTGATTCGGTGACCGATGATGATTTTTGTCATACCTGAAATATCGTTCAGTACATCCTGGATTTCGTGTTCGGTTTCGGTGTCTAAGGCAGAGGTTGAATCGTCAAGAACAAGAACCGGAGTTTTTCTGGCCAACGCTCTGGCAATTGTTAGTCGCTGCTTCTGACCGCCACTTAATCCAACACCGCGCTCACCAATAACGGTGTTTTCTTTTTCTTCCATTTTATCTACAAACTCTGCACTGTGACTTTTTTCAAGGGCAGTACGAACTTCTGCAGTTGTCATTGTATCGCGCTCGCCAAGCCTGATGTTTCCTTCAATTGTATCGCTGAAGAGGAATACATCCTGCATAACACACGCAACAGAACGTCGCAAAACCGGAAGCGGTAACTTTCGAATATCAATACCGTCAATCTGAATACTGCCGTCGGTAACATCATACATTCGCTTAAGCAGATTGATGATTGTAGTTTTGCCCGAACCGGTTGCACCCATTATTCCAAGAGTCTGCCCTGCTCCAATTTCAAAGCTCACATCATCAAGGATCTTTCTACCGCCGGCTTCGTAAGTTACGTGGTCAAACTTAATGTTTCCGCTTATATCTGCCGGAGTAAAAATAGCAGATGCAAGCTGGGAATCTGAATTAAGCTCCGGTTTACTTGCAATTGCAGAATCATCATTTATCTGAGGCATTTCTGCATAAATCTTATTAAGACGTTTAACGCTTGCACGTGCACTTGAAAAACCATTTGTTAGCCAGCCTAACATTTCCATTGGCCATACGATATTTCCAACGTACTGCAGGAATGCCATCAACTCACCAATTGTAATTTTTTTGCCGCCGGTAATCGGGTTACCTTTTATTACAAAGTAACCGCCAATAAGCAGTGTGATAACAGTGAGCATTCGGGTGATAATCTGAATAATCGGATTATACTTTACAAAGATGCGCGAAAGGTCAATGTTCAGCTCGTAATATTTCTGATTGTGTTTATGAAACTTGTTGATTTCAAAACCTTCGCGTGCAAAAGCTTTAACCGTTCTTACACCGGCAAGATTTTCTGCGGCAGTATTATTAAGCTCTGAGTTTTCCTGCATAACTTCGCCGTAAACATCATCGAGCTGCTTTTCCATTTTGATTGCAACTATTGCAGAACCAATCATTCCAAGAACAGGGATAAGCGCGAGAGTCCAGTTGATTTTAATCATAAAGTACATGGTAAGGATTGTGCGCATAACTACCTCTGCCATGAGGATTCCCATAAAGGCAGCTATATCCCAGATGCGGTCAACATCATCCTTTACACGAGACATGAGCTCGCCGGAATTAATACCGTCAAAAAAATTAGCACTAAGGCTCTGTATTTTTTGAAAAAGATTTATTCTTACTTCACTTGCAATTTTACTTCCGCACCAGTCGCAGATATATTCCTTTGCATACTGAAAAATACAACGTCCAACTCCAATTCCAAGGATTCCGAGCAAAAGCCAGCGGAGGATTTCCAGACGGCGTGCAATGAGAACGTCGTCAACTATATGCTGTACCAGAAGCGGGGCGGCCATGTCCAGAAGTGTGCCGGCCATCATAGAGAGAATGGCGATGATGTATAAGGCTGCGTATTTTTTAAAGTAACGCGGTAAGTTTAGTTTGTTCATAGTTTAAGATTATGATATTTTGGAAAAGATTACAATCAAGTTAGACTTGTATATCCCCTTTAAGCGGAATGTCTTTGTACTTTTTCAACAGCGACAGATATTTTTTTCGCGTGATGTTTGCGGCACCATAGCGGGCCATGTTTTCGGTGTAAGCCTGGCAGTCAATCAGTTTGCCGCCGGCTTTCTGGAAGGCTCGGGCAAAAAGAACAAAGGCTGATTTGGAACTGTTCGGTTCTATTGTAAACATTGACTCACCGCAGAAAATGCTGCCAATTAAAACTCCGTAAAAACCGCCGGCAAGTTTTCCATCCTTCCAGACTTCTATACTGTGGGCATAACCTGCTTTGTGCAACTGTGTGTAAGCCTTAATGATTTTTGGACCAATCCAGGTGCCGGCATCTTCAGGACGTTCCTGTGCGGCGCAGTTACGGATAACGTCCTCAAACGCTTTATCCATTGTGTACGTATATGGATTATGCTTTAAAAACTTTTCGGTCGATTTTGAAACGTGAAGTTTTTCAATCGGAAGCACAAATCTTTTTGAAGGAGACTGCCACAAAACCGGCTCATGGTTAAGCTCATTAAACCACGGGAAAACTCCCTGAATGTAAGCAGAGAAAAGCATGTAAAGCGGAATGGTACTTGTAATCAGGCAGATGTCAGGATAACCGTAAATCTCGCCGGGCTCGGGAAAAGTGAAGATATCAGACGGATCAATTTGCGGAACGAGCTCCTGTTCTTCATCATCTGGAGACTTATGCTCATAATGTTTTTCCAGACGCAGATAATTTTCAAGCACCTGAGGATTCTTTTCAAGTCCTTCGCTGTCAACCCAAAAGCCGTCCAGAAAAAGCTGATACGGTTTGTAATTAATCTTGTAATTCATCTTGCGGCAATGCGGAAGATAAAGTCCGAGATAATAATATTCTATTTCGTTCTGGAGGCAGTAATCAATTTCATAAAGAACACTGAAAACACCAATGCTTCTTTTGAGAGTTTCTTTGCTTACATCATAATAAAAATAATTTGATGAGATACCAGCAAAAGTGTGGTCTTTATTAAGCACAAAATCTATTATACTTACGCCGATAAGTTCTCCTTCAACCCTGAACTCAAAATTAAAAACACCGTCATATCCGGAGTTCATTTCCTTGAGCTCTTCGCCGGCCCGTTTCAAAGTCATCTTTTTAAAACCGGGTGTGCCCGCATTATGACGGTTGTAGTAATCGCGGAAAAGATGCCTTTTTTCATCATTCCAGAACTTGCTGTTAGTTACTTCTACGTCAACCTGCACATCCATATTTTTTAGGAGTACTCTGCGCTGACTTTTTGAACAGATAAAATCTTTCGGGCGGATTCTGATTGGAATGCATTCGCGGCAGCCCATACAGGTGTTTGTATAATAAATTGAACTGTACCGGCGAAACCCCTGCTGAAGAAGCCTGTCGTAAAAAATACAATCTAAATATTTTGGCAACGGTTTGGAATCCAGCCATTGAAAATTAGTGATGAGATTTGTTGAACGTTTTTCCGGGAAATAACCGCACTCCGCTTCGTTTTCAATAAAGCGCATTCCGTCTTCTGCCATAGGAATAGTATAACGTGAGGTCAAGGCGATGTCTATTTTTTTGAGAAAAATTATGTTATAATATCTCCATATCAAAAACCGGAGACCCATTATGGCAAAATCCAAATCACCCAAATCAAAAACAAGTTCGGCAACAATCGGCTTTGAACAGCAGATTTGGGATGCGGCCTGCGAACTCTGGGGACACATTCCTGCCGCAGACTATCGCAAAATCTTTACAGGATTAATCTTCTTAAAATATATTTCCACCGCCTTCGAAAAAAAATACAAGGAACTTGTAGAAGAAGGCGAAGGCTTTGAAAACGACCCCGACGAATACGAAGCCGAAAACATCTTCTTCGTCCCTCCACAGGCCCGCTGGTCAGAAATTGCAAAGGCAGCCCACACACCGGAAATCGGCACAATCTTAGACAAAGCCATGATTGCCATAGAAGCCGACAACAAAAGCCTCAAAGGAGTCCTTCCAAAAAACTACGCCAACCCCGAGCTGGACAAACGCGTTCTTGGTAACGTAGTAGACGTATTCACCAACATGGACATGAGCGACACAGAGGCAAGCAAAGACCTGCTGGGCCGCACCTACGAATACTGCATCGCACAGTTTGCATCCTACGAAGGAGTAAAAGGTGGCGAGTTCTACACACCGGCCAGCGTAGTAAAAACAATCGTAAATATCTTAAAGCCGTCAGAAGGAAAACGCGTTTACGACCCATGCTGCGGTTCGGGCGGAATGTTCGTTCAGTCAGTAAAGTTCATTCAGGAACATGCGGGAAACAGAAGCAACATCTCAGTCTTCGGACAGGAAGCCAACGCCGACACCTGGAAAATGGCCAAAATGAACATGGCAATCCGCGGAATCGACGCAAACTTTGGCGACCACCCCGAAGACACATTCTTCCACGACCTGCATTCCACACAGAAGTTCGACTTTATCATGGCTAATCCGCCCTTCAACTTAAGCAACTGGGGTCAGGACAAATTGCAGAACGACCCGCGCTGGGTATACGGACTTCCACCCGCAGGCAACGCAAACTACGCCTGGATAGAGCACATGATTTACCACCTGTCTCCAAACGGAAAAATCGGCCTGGTTCTTGCAAACGGTGCCCTTTCCACCCAGACCTCTGGCGAAGGAGAAATCCGCCGTAAGATAATCGAAGCAGATTTAATAGAAGGAATTGTCGCCATGCCAACCCAGCTTTTCTATAGCGTAACAATTCCGGTAACCCTCTGGTTCATCACCCGCGGCAAAAAGCAGACCGGAAAAACCCTCTTCATAGATGCCCGCAACATGGGCCACATGGTAGACCGCAAGCACCGCGACTTTTCCGAAGAAGACATCGCCCGCCTTGCCAACACCTTCACCGCCTTCCAGAACGGCACCCTCGAAGATGTAAAAGGCTTCTGCGCAGTTGCCACCACAAAACAAATCGCCGCCCAGGATTACATACTCACCCCCGGCCGCTACGTTGGCATAGAAGAGGGAACTGTTGATGACGAACCATTCGATGATAAAATGAAGCGCCTGACCACAGAACTTGGCGGAATGTTCGCAAAGAGCCATGAGCTTGAAGAAGAGATAAAGAAAAATCTTGCGGGGATTGGGTTTAAGATTTAGGGCGTGCCCCTCGCGTTGCTCGGGTCGGGCTTTGCCGCACTTCCGCTTTCGCTCCATTCCCCGCAAGCGGGGAACGCCTGCGGCGGTGCTCCAATCCCTCACGCATTAGGGCGGCGCAGGCGGGCAAAAAAAGTTGATTAATTATGGCGAATTCGCCTTAATTAAATAAATTGCATTGTTGAGTAAAGAAATGAATATTTGGAAAGATTGTGAACAAGTTCCATTAACTTCATTATTATCATTTATTGTTGATAATCGTGGAAAAACAGTTCCCCTTATAGATGATAAAAATGGAATTAAATTAATCGCTACAAATTGTATAAAAAACGAAAGCTTATATCCCGTTTATGAAAAAGTACGTTTTCTTTCTGAGGAAACCTACAAAACATGGTTTAGGGCTCATCCTCGACCAGGTGATATAATTTTTGTTAACAAAGGAACCCCTGGAAAAGTAGCTTTCGTTCCTGATCCGATAGATTTCTGTATTGCTCAAGATATGATGGCTTTCAGAGTTAATCCTGAAATAGTTTATAACAAATATCTATTTGCTGTATTACGAAGTGCAAAGATTCAAGAACAAATTCGAATAACAAGCGTTGGAGATGTAATCCCTCATTTTAAGAAAGAATTTCTTGATGAAATAAAGATTCCTTTACCTGACATGAAAATACAAAAATATCTTGGCGATATGTACTTCATGTATTCTGAAAAAATAGAACTGAACAACAAAATAAACACCAACCTCGAACAGCAAGCCCAAGCAATCTTCGAAGATTTTTTTCCAAATGTGATTGATGATGATGGCTTAAACAAGATGGAAGAATTAATCAGATTTTCGAACGGTAAAAAACGACCAGAAGAATCAGGAATTATTCCTGTTTTTGGAGGAAATGGAATATTGGCATACACAAATAAATCAAACAATGAGAACTGTTGTATTATAGGTCGAGTAGGTGCTTATTGTGGAAATGTTTTTTTGTCACAAAAAAAATGCTGGATTAGTGATAATGCAATTTCAGCTAAAAGCAAGGATACAGATTCTCAATTCTTTATTTTTTATCTATTAAAAAAAGCAAATTTGCAAACTCGACATATAGGTTCAGGTCAACCTTTGTTAACACAAGGAATTCTTAATTCAATTTCTATTAATATTCCTCAAAAACAAACGATAGAACAATTCAATGATTTGCTGAAACCGATTTTCGACCAAATATTTAATAATTCTAGACAAAATGAAAATCTTGTATCAATTCGAGACACTTTGCTACCAAAGTTGATGAATGGGGAAATTGAGGTATAAGTATGGAATATAATTGGGATTCGATGTTCGAAAATTCATACATAAATTTTACCGTTTACAATGAACCCGTCTCTCTACAAAATAAAGAAGAAAAAAAACGAAAACTGAAAGAAAAAATACATTTTATTACAAAACAATGCCCCTATATTATTACAAGTCATTGTTGGATACATATTGAGTATCGATGTAATAACATAAAGAGAATAAAGAATCTCAGTTCTTATGATATGGATAATTTAATAAAACCTATATTAGATTCTCTTGTTGGCATAGATGGTATAGTTTTAGATGACTCATTATTTAATAGCGTTGAAATTAATTGGCAAGATAAATATGGGGATGATGAGTTTGAAATTCAAATAGAATTTACAGAATTGCTTTATAGTGATAAAAATATGTTATTTTTCTTAAAACATGGACAATGGTGTTTTCCTATGAACTCTAATAATAGTGAATTTAAGAATCGTATTCTCCAATATTTTAATATCTGGGATAGTATTAATTCCGAAGATGAATATTATAAAGTCCTTGGTGATTTACCTTATCAGAATTTTCTTCCATACAATAAGATTTGTCATAGTGGATTTAATTTTCTTGAAATATAGACTCTTATAGGAAAGATGCAAATAAATTTACCAATTAACAATTTAAGAAATTGAGGTATAACATGAAACCAAATGTTTTTGATTATGCAACAACAGAACTGTCGCAGGATGCTTTTCTGGCCTGGTTATTCAAATGGGCAGAAAAGGATAATGAACAATATGACAATCAACTTCATAATTGTGCAGAAGAATGTTTACGTCTCTTTTTAGGAAAAATAAATCCAAAGGAAATTAAAAGCGTAGAAATATATAAACAATGGGAAAATATTGATTTATGGATAACGGTTAATAATATTTATCATCTGATTATAGAAGATAAAACTGGTACATCAGAACATGATAATCAATTAATACGATATAGGAAAATTGCAAAAGAATGGTATAAAGGTGAGAATGGGAAGTGCTTTGAAAGTCGATTTGCATTTGTTTACTACAAATCAGGTGATATTATTCCTTATGAGCGAGATAGGGTTTCAGAAGCAAACTATCGCTTAATTGAAAGAACAGATTTATTATCAATTTTTGAAAAATATAAAATTAATAATTCATTCTTCAACGATTACAAAGAAAGACTAAAAAACATTCAGACGGTTCAGAATACAATTTTTACAAAACGTTTTGATGAAATCTTGAAAATGGACATAGAAGACAAAACTGAATGTTTAAAAGGATTATATACTAATTTATATCCAGAACTAGAAGACGCTTACTGGGATTATGTAAATAATCCTTCTCGACCTTTTTATGGAATGTGGTGGTATTGGTGTTCTTGGACCTATGGAACACTCTATTTTCAGTTCAATGAGTTTGATTTACAGATTCGTATAAATGAAATAAAACGAACAAAAGATTTTAAAATAGCTAGAAACAAAGCTTATGATAAACTCATGGAAGCAGTTGAGATCAATAAAGAATATAATGGAAAGATAACTAAACCAGAAAGGTTTGGAGTTGGAAACAGTATGACAATCGCAGTAGTTGATCAGTCTGCATGGCTTTCATTGGATAAAACAGGATGTTTAGACAAGGACGGGGTTTTGAAAAAGCTTCATAAACTTGAAAAATTTCTCTGGTATGAAGTATTGAGGAATGAATAATTATGGATGAAAAAAAAAGAATAAGCGAATATAAAATAAGAAATCATCTTATAGAATATAGAGAAGCAAATCCCAAGTTTGAGGTTAGTCCTAAGGATTCAAAATGGGTTCTTAAAAATAGAAAAGATAATTTGATATCAGAATCTTATTATGAAGAACTAGTTTCCTTTTATGACGATATTGATAAACGAGGATTAATACATACCTGGTTTCAAAGTTTAAAATCATCGCAAGCAATGGCAATCAATTTTTTTGGCGCTTTATCTTGTGAACAAAATATTCTTTTGAAAGTATTATCTGAATATGATTGTTCAATTAATCAGAAAGAGAATATGACACCATATTTTGAATATATTGAATCTGATGATATCTTGGGTGGAAATTCTGAACACTTTGACAAAACAAATTTTGACTTTGTTTTAAAAACTAATAGCACACCTATTTTCTTCGAGTTTAAATATACGGAAGAAGATTTTGGAGAAAAGAATGAAAATGACATCATAAATCATGACAAGAAAAAAAATCTTTCAAAGAAAGATAATTATCAGTATAAGTTCTCTGCACTTTACAAGAGGTTACTTGAAGACCTTGGAGTAAAGATAGAAACTTTTGGTGAGTTCTACAAGGATTATCAAATATGGAGAAACATCACATACACAAAATATGGACATGTGTTTTTTGCATTTCCTGAATATAGAGAAGATCTTGCTGATGCAATAAATAACTGTTTAGATAAGATGTCTGATTCCTTTTATAAATCTAGAGTTCATATAATATACACAGATAAAGTTGCAAAAAACCTTGTGAACAATTCAAATAAAAAAATTGCAAAACATTTTGCTGAATTTTGGAGAAAATATTTTGGATTTTTAGATTAATTAGTTGCATTTTTATCTAAAAGATAGAAAATTAATATAAAGAAAAAAAGGAGTCTATATGAAAAAAGTAGAGATTGAACTTACAGATGAACAGGAAGAACTTCTATTAAAAAAAATTCCAGGAAAAGAAAAAGAAGTTATTAATACTGCAGTAGAAGAGTTTTTTGATTTTTTGAAAAATCCTAAAAGATTTTCAAAATTTTCTTCATTTCAAGAATTTCGCTTATTTCTTTTAATAAAAAACGTCTATAAAGAAGATTTTATTAGTGAATCCTCCATAAAAACTATCTTTAAAATAAACTCCTCCCCTGCACGAACTATGATAAGTAATGTAAAAATAGATTATGCAGAAGAACTTAATGAGTTTACTAAGAAATCAATGAAAACCTTCTTAGATAACATTTCCCAAACCGAAACAGAAGGAAAATATACTTTCATATGTAAATCGCAATCTATGATAGATGAAATGAATTCTTTATTACAGGAAAACGATGATAATGCAAGAAAAATTGTTAAAGAAAAAGGCTCATTAAGCACTTATCAAATTTACATAGACGAATATAACTTATTACAAAAGGTACTCTAAATGAATGAAATACTTTCTGCACAATGTACAGTTATTACAATTTTCTCTATTCTGTTTGGATTATGGTACTCAGAAATTCAAGAAACTATTCATCAAAATATTGACTTTTCCAGAGAATCTGATAAACATAAAATCGAAAAAATTCGACAAGTAAAAAACTCAAAAATACGTATTGTATTTTTAATTATTTTTTTCTCACTTGCTATTTTTCTAAAGCCTGTCATATATATTATCAGCGATGTTATCTTATACTTTCATACAAATGCACATTTGTCATTATCAGATTTTGATCCGATTCAAGCTTCTGTCTTTTTTGTTTATATTTTGTCCTTATACTTATTTAAAATTTGTCTTTGTTGGTTAATTGAAGCAAATAAAATTATTAAGAAGGGAAAATGAAATATTTGACTAACTGTTAATATGAAAAAACGTCTTACAGGTTTAGAAAAAAAGCTTAAAAAATTAATCTCTGTTGAAAACATAACTCTTGCTTGGGATAGAATTAATGCAGATACAAATAATTTGTCTTATAAAAATTATTACAGAACATTATTTTGGTATTATGAGTATGACTTAGATTCTAATTTGGAAAACTTATCCAAAAAACTTGAAAATAAAGTCTATGTTCCATCAAAAAGCTTAAAAGTTTATAAGCCAAAACAATCTGGTTTACAACGACCATTTACATTGCTTGAAATAGAAGATCTTATTGTTTATCAGGCAATAGCAAATATTATTATTCCTGCTTTTGCAAAAAAAAGATATGAGCTTGAAAAACAATATGTTTTTAGTAATTTGTTAAATGAAAATCCCGAGACGAATATTTTCTTATTTCAAAACTGGAAGATAGGGTACAGAAAATATAAGAAAAGAATTTCTAAAAATTTTCAACAGGGATTAACCTATACAGCTCATTTTGATTTAGCTGCATATTATGACACGATAGATCAGAATTCTTTACTCTCTGATATTTTCTTAGATACAAGAAATGAAATTGGGCGACTCTTATATTATTGTTTGCAAGAATGGTGTAATAAAACTTCTTCGGAAAGCAGAAAAATTGCTCATGGTATCCCACAAGGACCATTGAGCTCTAATATGTTTGCTGAATTGTTTTTATTACCAATTGATAAGTATCTTGTTGAAAACAATATTTGTTATTCTAGATATGTTGATGATATTGTTATTCAGGGAAAAACAATAGAAGAAGTTCAGCGTGCTGTAATACTTTTAGATATAAAATGTAAAGAAAAAGGACTGGTTCCTCAATCTAGTAAATTCTCAATTTATGAAGCGAAAACTGTAGAAGAGGCCATCGGGAAGAATCCAAGTCTTTCAAGTTCTGAAAAGGCTGATCTCTTTTCAGATGAGAAAAAAATACTAGAGTTATTCTCAAATGCTTTTGTAGAAGAAACGTTTGATAGTTCCATAATCCGCTATATTTCGAAAGTATATGATAAGTCTGATATTTTGATAGATAAGATTATTTTAGAGTTTTCAAATCATTATGAGTTTGCAGAAGAGTTTTGTACATATCTAAAACGTTTTGTTAGCACAAAGTCAAATGTACTTTTAGTTTTTATAACGAGTTTTTTGAACAGAATTATTCCATATGATTATGTAGAAAGTGAATTATGGAGTTTATTAGCTGAACTTGCAGAATATGAAAACGTTTATCCATTTGTGCAAATCGCAATGACAAAACTGCAAAATCATCCGTCAGATGCCTTAAAATATGGAATATATAAATATCTTTCGAAGTTAGATGATAATCGATTTATTAAATTTCTAGCACATGAAGAAAGCAAATTACTGTTAGCTTTAGAAATAAAGAATATTTCAACAATTACTACAGATAACGTAAATTTTGTTGAATTGATACATTTTTATTCAGATAGAAAATCTACTCTTTTATCAACACTTTTGTTTCGACATTTATATTTTATGTATCAATATAATGAAATTTCAGAAAGCAAATATAATACATTTATAGCGCAACTTCCTAAAATCAATGAACAAAGATTTGAAACTCTTAATTTCTATTTAAAAAATGATTACGAAATTGATTCAACAATTGACTGGAAACTTTTCTTTGGAGATAGTTTTGAACATGCAAATACAATTTTCTATCATGCTCATTTAGCTGGAAAACGACATAAGTCAGAATGGTTAAATGCGATTGATTCGTTTAATGATTTATTAACAAGAGCTTTTATTAAGAATTTGAATAGCTGGAATCCTTTACAAAAAACTCCTCCCTTAATTGTAAAAGACAGAAAAGGCAAAGATAAAGCACAAGATATTGGATGTCTTTTAGATAAAGGTACACCATTGGCAAAGAAATATCCTCTGTTAATTGAAAATGCACAAGATATTCATAACAGGCGATGCAAGAATCCTTTATCACATGCAATTGATGAGAAAACATTTTTGTTTACAAGTTTCGTAACTCGCAGCGAATATTATGAATACTTACCAAAAGAAAAACTCGTTATATCAGAAATTATTCGAATTTCAAATGAATACAAATAAAGCTTAGCAGGCGTTGCGGGCGGCGCTTGAGCCTGCAGAAGGGGTAGCGGAAAACGCCGCAGGCGGTTGGAGCGAGGGGAAGGCTTTCCCCTCTTATACTATAATTTCATTCATTTTGCACAAATCATGCAAAATTAACGTAAAAATTTCATAGATTCATAGAATTTCTTCTGCTTTTTGACATTTTCCAGTGTCAATCATTACTTTTAGTATTTTACTTAACCTAATTGAGATTCTTCAAAAGTTTTAAGTTCATCATCATACAGTTCCTGTAATTTCATCCAGAAATCAGTATCTATATTTAATGTATCCTCAAGTTTTTTTGCAAATTCAGCAGAAATGTTCTCTTTGCAATTCAAAACAGCATTTATGTAATCCTGTGTAAAACCCGTAGCTTGTGCAAGACTCTCTGCTGATATATTTCTATCTTCCATTACTTCTTTTAATGTTTCACCAAGATGAATAATCATATCATTTGATGGAATTAAGCGTTTGGCATCAAGTCCCCATTGCTCCATACGAAATCTGATTGCCGCTTTAGGACTTGGTTTATCAATGGGATAGTTTTCTTCTTCATACTTTTCTACTAAGCCTACTAAATATTCAAGTTCATTAGCTTCAGGAGTATTCGGTTTTGAATCAAAAATTTCTTCAATACGTTTGAGAATCTGTTCGTATTCTTCTTCTGTTTTGATTTCTTTGATATCAGTCATAAATTAATCCCCCTTAAATTCTTTTGTTTACAATTTATCATAATTATATTACATTTGTAAACAAGGAGGCACATATGACTCAGAATGAAATTTTTGCACAGAGACTTAAAAATGCTCGTGTAATGAAAGGTTATTCTATGGATGAATTAGTTGCTGCTATGGGCAACACTCTTTCTAAAATGGCCATTTCTAAATATGAAAAATGTCAGCTCTCTCCTAGTAGTAGTGTTCTTATTTCTCTATCTAAAGCTCTGGGACAGCCGGTGGATTATTTCTTTCGTCCTTTTACCATGCAGATCGAATCTGTTAAATTTAGAAAACATAAAAGCAAGCTTGCTGTAAAACAGGAAGAAAGTATCAGACAGAATATTTCTGATATGTTCGAGCGCTATATCACTATCGAAGAGATTTGCAACGCTTCTGTTAAATTTGTTTCTCCTTTTAAAAAGCCGGTCTCTTCTGTTGAACAGGTAAAAGAAGCGGCCCTGGAGCTTCGTGATTTGTGGAACATTGGAAGCGACGGAATTATAAATGTAATTGATCTTCTGGAAGAACATGGCATTAAAGTTATGGAAATTGATGCTCCAGAATCTTTTGATGGTTTAAGTTCCATGGTAAATGATTTGTATCCTGTTATTGTTCTAAACAAAGCTTTTCCTTCTGAACGCAAACGCTTTACTGCTCTTCATGAACTTGGACATCTTATTCTTAATTTTGATGACTCAGTTTCTGAAAAGGAAGAAGAAACTCTCTGTAATCTTTTTGCAAATGAAATGCTTATTCTGGAATCTATGTTCAGACGAATTGTTGGTGATTCCCGTCGCGAAATTACTTACCCGGAGCTACGCGCTGTTCAGATTCATTTTGGTATTTCCTGCGATGCCTTAATGTATAAGGCTAAAACTTGTGGAATCATTTCAGAACCTCGTTACAAATCTTATTGCATTCAAAAGAACAGGAACTCTGCATTCAAAGAACGAATTGAACAGTCATATTATCCACAGGAAGAATCAAACCGCTTTAATCGTCTTGTTTATAACGCACTTAGCAACGAACTGATTACTATCTCAAAAGCCGCAAGTTTACTCCATACAAGTGTTGAACAGGTACGCGGAGATTTAATGCCTCTATGATAACAGAGAAAATAGTTATCAGCGATACAAATATTCTTCTCGATTTATTGTCTCAAAATATGCTTGATGACTTTTTCTCTTTGCCATGCGATATCTGTACTACAGATTTGGTAATTGATGAAATTGTTCAGCCAGTTCAGCAAAAGATAATTGATTCATTTATAAAGTCCCGAAAGCTTGATGTTGTCCAGTTTACACCTTCTGAGTTCGCTATTATCACAAATCTTTTTGTAATGAATCCTAATAATACTTCTCTTACAGATTGTTCAGTCTGGTATTATGCAAAACAGACAAACGGAAGATTATTAACCGGCGATGGAAAACTTAGAAAGGCAGCAGAAAAAGATAATGTAAAAGTTTCTGGTATTCTATATGTTTTTGATAATCTTATTGAATATGGAATTCTTTCAGAAAAAGATGCTGCAGATTTGCTTGAAAATCTTATGAAGATAAATATGCGTTTACCGAAAGACGAATGTGAAAAACGCATTTTGGCCTGGCGAAATTGTTAAATTGTCATTTTGGATGTATAATTAAACTCTAAGGAGTTTTGATTATATGTCCGCCGATTACAACGAAGAAGCCTATGAAAATGCTCTGATTGAACTGTTCCAGAATATGGGATGGGAGCATGTTTACGGCCCTGACATTGACCGCGACTGGCATTCTCCGCTTTATGATTCTGTGCTTGAAGATTCTATCAGGCGCTTGAATCCTAAAGCTCCACCGCAGGCAATTTCTGAAGCGCTCTTAAAACTCCGTAATTTTGAAAATGCTGAACTTGTAAAAAAGAATGCGCTTTTTATGGAATATCTTCAGAACGGAATTGAAGTCAGTTACAGCGCAAACGGTGAAACTAAATCTCAAATCATTTATATTGCTGACTTTGAAAACGCTGGAAAGCCTGGAGACAAAAACTCTTACATTGTTGCTAATCAGTGGACATTTATAGAAAACTCAAACAAGAGGCCGGATATTCTGCTTTTCCTGAACGGTCTTCCTGTCTGTCTTTTTGAATTAAAATCTCCTAGCCGTGAGCAGACCGACGCAAGCGAAGCTTATACTCAGATCCGTAACTACATGCACGAGATTCCTTCCATGTTCATTTACAACTGTATCTGCGTAATGAGCGACCAGCTTACAAGTAAGGCAGGAACAATCACAAGTGGCGAAGACCGTTTTATGGAATGGAAGACAAAAGACGGTCAGATTGAGTCCAGCAACTTTGCAGATTTTACAACTTTCTTTGAAGGCATTTTCCAGAAGGAGCGCCTGCTCGACATAATCAAAAACTTTATCTGTTTTAATAATGAAGGCGTAAATTCTTATAAAATTCTTGCGGGATACCATCAGTATTTTGCAGTTCGTAAGGCTGTTGAGCGCACAAAAATTGCAGTTGATGGCGACGGAAAAATAGGTGTCTTCTGGCATACTCAGGGTTCCGGTAAATCGCTCAGCATGGTTTTCTATGCACACCTTTTGCAGCAGACAATTGACAGTCCGACTATTGTTGTAATCACCGACCGCAACGATCTTGATAATCAGCTTTATACTCAGTTTTCAAACTGTAAGGATTTTTTACGACAGGAACCTGTTCAGGCTGAAAGCCGAGAGCATTTGAAACAGATTCTTGAAGGACGCAAGGCAAACGGTATTATCTTTACAACAATGCAAAAGTTTATGGAAAGTGATGAACCGCTCAGCGACCGCAAAAATATCATTGTAATGGCAGATGAAGCACATCGCGGTCAGTATGGTCTTACAGAAAAAATCAAAACCAGCCGCGATGAAGAAGGCAATCTTGTTGCCCGCCGTACAATCGGAACCGCCCGTATTATTCGCGACAGTCTTCCTAATGCAAGTTATATCGGATTCACTGGTACACCAATCAGCGAGAAAGACCGCAGCACTATCGAAGTATTCGGCAATTACATTGATGTTTATGATATGACTCAAGCTGTTCAGGATGGAGCAACCCGTCCTGTTTATTACGAAAGCCGTGTTATCAAACTTAAGCTTGATGATAAAGTTCTTGCTCAGATTGATGCAGAATATGACCGCCTTGCCGCCAACGCAGATGAAGAAGTTATCGACAAGAGTAAACACGAACATGGCAAGATGGAAGAAATCCTTGGTCACGAAAAAACAATCAATTCTCTTGTTGATGATATTCTTGATCACTACGAAAACGAACGCCAGTATCTTTATACCGGAAAAGCAATGATTGTTGCTTACAGCCGTGCAATTGCGATGAAGATTTTTAATCGTATTCTGGAATTGAGACCGGGCTGGGCGGGAACATCAACGGTGTTTTCGACAAGCTCAACCACCGTAACTGTTCCAGGTGACGATGCTCGCATTGCCGTTGTAATGACCGAAAGCAACAAAGACCCTGAAGAATGGCGCGCAATCATAGGTAATAGAACACACAAGCAGGAACTTGCAACCCGCTTCAAAGACAATAACAGTCCTCTCAAAATTGCAATCGTTGTTGATATGTGGCTTACAGGTTTTGATGTTCCTTCTCTTGCAACAATGTATGTTTACAAGCCGATGGAAGGCTACAATCTTATGCAGGCAATTGCCCGTGTAAATAGAGTCTTCAAAGATAAGGAAGGTGGGCTTGTTGTTGATTACGTTGGAATTGCAAGTGCCCTCAAGCAGGCCATGAACGACTACACCGTCCGTGACCGCCAGAACTACGGCGAAATGGATGTTGCAAAAAGAGCCTTTCCTAAGTTTCAGGAAAAACTTGAAATCTGCCGCAACCTTTTCTTTGGCTATGATTATTCAGCCTTCCATGCTGGCTCAGATTTACAGCGAGGTATGACAATCACGGGTGCTGTGAACTTTATAATGGGCGTAGATAAAGAAGAACAGAAGCAGGCATTTATAAAAGAAGCTCTTGCACTCAAGCAGGCACTTTCACTTTGTTCTTCTATGGTAAAAGAGCAGATGCGAATGGAAGCAGCCTTCTTTGAATCTGTTCGAGTTCTTGTTATGCGCTTGATGTATAATCCAACCGGTAAAAAGTTCAGCCTCAAAGATATCAACGAACGAATAAACGAACTTCTTAAACAGTCAGTAAAATCTGATGGAGTAATAAATCTTTTCAGCGATGTTGGCGAAAAGGTAAATCTTTTTGATCCGACCTTTCTGGACAACATCTCAAAAATGAAAGAAAAGAACCTTGCCGTTGAACTTCTTAAAAAACTGATTGATGACCAGGTAAAAGTTTTCAAACGAACAAACCTTGTAAAATCTCAAGCCTTCAGCGAACTTATTCAGCAGGCTCTGAACCGCTACTTAAACGGCATGCTCACAAACGAAGAAGTAATTCAGGAACTCTTAAGACTCGCAAAAGAAATGATGCATGCAACAGAAGAAGGAAATCTTCTTGGCCTCACCGATGAAGAAATGGCCTTCTACGATGCACTCACAAAACCAGAAGCAGTAAAAGACTTTTACACAAACGAACAGCTCGTTGAAATGACCCGCGAGCTTACAGAAACTCTCCGCCAGAGTCGCACAATCGACTGGCAGAAAAAAGAGTCAGCCCGTGCAAATATGAGACGCATCGTAAAGCGATTGCTTAAAAAATACAAATATCCGCCGGAAGGTCAGGAAGCAGCTCTGGCAACAGTAATCAGCCAGTGCGAACTTTGGACAGATAATACAGATAATATTGGTAATATCGATAATTAAAAATCCCCTGCTACCACTTCCCCTGCACACAATGCGCAGTAGCATGCCGTGCCCTGAACTGCACAAAACACCCGCATTCCGAACAGGTCATTCCGCCAAGCAATTTTGAACACCCGGAACAAAGCTGAAGCCTTCGCGCCAATTCGCTTTCACCGCAAAAGTCGTGGATGGGTTCTGCCGCTGCCATTTCTTCAACCAGTTCGGGGGTCATTTCCATAGAGGCAAGCGAGGTTTTATTTTCGCAGACAGGGCAGAACATTCGCGGGGAATTAAGCTTTTACAGTAAGGGCAAGAACTGAATGAGGTTCAAGTGTAACAGTAACAACGTTTCCTTCGAACTTGCATTTTGCTTTTTTCTCAACAACCTGCTCAGCGTTTTCAAAAGTGTTCATGCTGTTCATTTCTTTGCCGTTTACTGCAACTGCACTTGCTTCGGTGATTTTCTTAAGGCCATCAAGTCTAACTTCAACCGTTCGTTTTTTATCCAGATCAGCGTTAGTAAGAGTAACAGTATATGTATTCTTTTTAACAGAAGCAGAGCTTGTAACAGCCTTAACGCGCTTGTCTTCTTCAGGTCCAACCCAATCGGTAGCAACAAAGCTTTCAAGCTGGTCTGCATCCTGATGAGCCTTGTACATATGGAAAACATACCAGGTTGGAGTTTTAACAAGCTTATTGCCTTCTGTAAGAACAGGTGACTGAAGTACGTTTACAGCCTGAGCAATATTTGCAATGCGAACACGGTCACAGTGATTATTAAAGATATTAAGTGTAATTCCTGCAACAAGAGCATCGCGAACAGTATTCTGCTGATAAAGGAAGCCAGGATTTGTACCCTCTTCAACCTTGTGCCAGGTTCCCCATTCATCAACAACAAGGGCAACTCGTTTTTCTGGATCATATTTATCCATAATCTTTGAGTGAGTTTCTACAAGGTGCTCCATCCAGCTTGCCTTTGCGAGCATACTGTACCAGCCTTTTTCTGCAAAAACAGCAGCAGGCTCACGGGTATTCCAGTCAGGATCAACTGTATAATAATGAAGGGAAAGTCCGTCCATAAACTGAGCAGCGTTTTTCATTACAACATCTGTCCAGTTAAAATCGCCGGCATTAGGACCGCAGGCAATCTTAAAGATTTTGTCCGGACCATACTGACGTACATAAGTCTGATAGCGGCGATACAAATCTGCATAATATTCAGGGCGCATGTTTCCACCGCAGCCCCAGTTTTCGTTACCAACACAGAAAAGCGGAAGCTTCCATGGAGCCTTGTGGCCGTTAGCCTCGCGTAACTTACTCATTGGAGACTCGCCACCAAAAGTCATGTATTCAACCCACTCGCTCATTTCCTGAACAGTACCGGAACCAACGTTTCCGTTTACATAAGGCTTACAGTCGAGTGCTTCACACAAGCCAAAAAACTCGTGAGTACCAAAGCTGTTATCTTCAACTACTCCACCCCAGTGAGTATTAATCATTCTTTTTCTGGTTTCATAAGGACCAATTCCATCACGCCAGTGATATTCATCGGCAAAGCATCCGCCCGGCCAGCGCAGATTCGGAATGGCAATTTCTTTGAATGCTTCTACAACATCCTTTCTATAGCCGTTTATATTTGGAATGTCAGAATCTTTTCCAACCCAGAATCCGCCGTAAATACATCTTCCAAGATGCTCGCTGAAATGACCGTAAATATCGCGGCTGATTTTCTTTCCACTAGTTTTACAATTGACTGTTACTGTATCCATATTGTCCTCACTGTGCTTTTTTTTGTTAAACGTTTCACTAAACTCTCTATAATTCTATCATCATTATGCAAAATCTACAAACAATATTTATTGTATTTTTCTATTATTTTTTTGTACAGTATATATAATTTATAATGAATTATGCATAATTCATAATTCATTTTCCCATTGCGCATTATGCATTATGAATTGTGCATTGTGCATTATCCTTTTTCCACATCCACGTAAGCTCGTGCTTGTTGTAATTAAGATGGATGATGCGGCTACCCGGAATGTTTGCAAACTCGGCTATAAGTGGCCAGTCAATTTCGCCCTGCATTTTTATGGTGCAAATCATGTTGTTTGTAAGGCCGCTTTCGAGCCAGGTGGTTATCCATTTTAAGAGGCGTTCAGGGTAGCAGATTACATCGCTGAAAACCCAATCTACCGGGCCAATTTCTTCTGGTTTTAGGGTGAAGGCATCGTGAGCCTGGAACTTTACAAGTGGATTTTTCATAAGCTCAGGGGCAAGCTCTGCACGGTCTACGGCATAAACTTGAGCACCCAAACCAACAAGAACCCAGGTCCAGCCACCAGGGCACGCTCCGGCTTCAAAGCATTTCTGCCCCGTACCGGGAAGCTCGGCACCAAGCAGTAACTGAGCCATAGTAAGGCTTTCCTGAACTTTAAGGTAAGCACGGCTAGGCGGATTTTCGTGGTCTTCTATAAAATGGAGGCTTCCAGCTGGCAAAAAAGAAGTAGTCTGGGCGGAAGCAATTAGGGTGTGTTCGTCAAGGAGTGTGTAAAGACCGATTGGGCTTGCGGGAATCTTTACGGGGAACTGTCTGTCTTTTAAGTTGATGTAGGGAAGCTTTTCCTGAATAAGCTGGGCACGGCGGAAACAGGTGTACTGATAAGGCGCCCAGTTTCGCTGAATTGCTTTCAGGCTGCCGGCCGCTTCGCCAATTGAGTCGAACTGTAAAATAAACGGCTCTGTCATCACTGTTCTTGCCCAATAAGGATATTGACCGGCAGATTTTTCCAGGAAAAGCTGTTTGTCGGCAAAATAAAGGAGCTCGCCGTAGCGTTCATCCGGCAAATCTTCAAAACCAAAGCGGTTTTTCAATTCCGATAAGAGTAATTCAGTCTGTTCGGGGAAAGCAAGAA
>JAEEGI010002038.1_pt1 | contig 50117 bp, 42 predicted proteins | sample 8958751 | NCBI WGS metagenome assembly JAEEGI01 (sample SAMN16246545, study PRJNA631951) | gut metagenome | biome: gut microbiome; feature: rumen; material: KS-attached | host: Bos | place: Iran: Karaj | collected 2018-10
ACGCCCAGTTTTTGAGCGAAAGCGGATGCAAAGGTACACACTTTTCACCAACCCTCCAAATTTTTCGGGAATTATTTTTCGAAAAACATGAAAGTTTTCGCGATTATTTACAATTTAGCGGTTTTCACTATGAAGATGCTCAATTCATAGAGCATCCAAATGGGAAAAGCGACCACAAAAAGAGTAAATACATCAGTGGTAGGAGTAACGATTGCAGCTAATACAAGAATAGCCACGACGGCGTGGCGACGATAGGCACTCATCATTCGGCTATTGATGATTCCCATACGTCCCATCAACCAGCAAACGACTGGTAATTCAAAGAGAACACCCAAAAGAAAACTCATACTGATAAGCGTATCAATATAAGACTGCAGGGTAAGCATATTAGTGACGTCGGCACTCACTTGATAGGTTCCAAGAAACCGGACTGTAAGCGGAAACACCAAAAAGAAGTTCAGGAGCGTTCCAAGGAGAAACATCACATAAGCCGAACCTACAATCCTGATAGCATAACGCCGTTCGTTATCATATAATCCAGGAGAGACAAAGCAAAACAGCTGATAAATAATATAAGGGGAGGCCATCAGTACCCCCATATATAAAGAGGTACGCATGTGAACCATAAACTGCTCTGTCAACCCTGTATTGATGAGATGGATAGAAAAAGCCGGGACACCCAGGAGACGATAAGAAATAAAATCGCTGTTTCTCGGAGCCAAAACGATATTAAACAACGGCTCCTTCATGAGAAAGGCAAGAATAGAGAACACGGCTACCACCAACAGCACCTTGATGATGCACGAGCGCAGCTCATCAAGATGTTCCCAAAAGGTTGCATTATCTGAAGGACTACTCATTATCCTTCTTCACAACTTCCTCGTCGGTAATCTCCTTCATCCCGTCCTTGAAGCTCTTGACGCCTTTGCCAAGTCCTTTCATCAGTTCGGGGATTTTCTTACCTCCAAAAAGCAGCAGGACTATCAAGGCGATAACCAGGACCTCCTGCATTCCCAATCCAAACATAAGAATATTATTCATATACTTCTTCTATATCATTGAAATCATCCATACCACTATCGAAATGCTCACAAGGGTCGTATCCCTCATCAAGGTCGAAAATGGCATTCTCATTATAGCCTAACCGACTATCGCCATACACCTTTTTCATATATAGGGCAAAGATCGGCAATGCCATAGCAGCCCCCTGACCGAGATCCATACGGTCGAAGTGGATGTCACGGTCGTCTCCACCTACCCAACAGCCTGAAACAAGTGTAGGTGTTATACCCATAAACCAAGCATCACTATTGTTGTTAGTCGTTCCGGTCTTACCTGCCATTTCTCCCTTCAGTTCATACTTATAGCGCAGTCTAGTTGCCGTACCGCCGTCAACGACCGCCTTCAACATATACAGCATCTTGTTGGCCGACTCTTCGCTAATCACTTCGTTCATACGCGGCTGGAACTGTGCCACGACATTACCTTCGCTGTCTTCAATCTTGGTAACGAACATCTGTGCTGCCCGGATACCATGATTGACAAAGGCCGTATACGCGCTTACCATCTCGCCGACCGTGATATCACAGGGACCAAGACAAAGAGCCATTGACGGGTGGATTTCGGGATTATTGATTCCATACTCATGCAGCAGTTGCACGAAAGCATCAGGATTGAGCTTGCTCATAAGATATGCAGAAATCCAGTTGTTGGACTGCTGCAATCCCCACTTCAGAGTGACCATCTGACCATAACGCGCATGACCAGCGTTTCTTGGTGTCCACGGCTTACCGGCTACCATATAGGTCTGTTGCACATTAGGTGCCAGATCACAAGGCGAGAATCCGTTCTCCATAGCGAGCGAATAGAGGAAAGGCTTAATCGTTGAGCCCACCTGTCGCCGGCCGTCCATAACCATATCATAAGCAAAATGAGTAAAATCAAGTCCTCCAACGTAAGCCTTAACATACCCGTTCTTCGGATCCATGCTGACAAATCCCGTTCTCAGGAACGACTTCAGGTAACGAATAGAATCAAGCGGCGTCATCACCGTATCAATTTCGCCGTGATAGGTAAATACTGACATGGGAACCTTTGTGCGGAAAGACTTATCGATTTCCTCATCCGAAGCCCCACCCTGTTTGAGCACCCGATAACGATCACTCTGACGAACAGACCTCATCAGGATATTGCGAACTTCTGCACTCGTCAGCTTATTAGAGAAAGGAGCCGTCGACTTCTGGCGGTTCTCTTTATTGAACGCCGGCTGCAAGTATTTCGCAACATGCTCATAGCATGCCTGCTCTGCATATTTCTGCATTCTTGAGTCTATCGTGGTGTATACCTTCAACCCATCCGTATAAATACTGTAATTAGACCCATCCTTCTTTCGGTTTTTGTTACACCAACCATAAAGAGGGTCGTTCTCCCAGTTCAGGCTGTCAATATGGTACTTTACGCCACCCCAAGAGGGATAGTCAGAACGTACAGGTTTCTTGGCCGTCATATATCGGCGCAGGAAATCACGGAAATAGACGGCAATTCCATCCTTATGGTCAGCCACATGGAAATTCAACTTCATCGGTTCTGCCTGATGCTGGCTGCATTGCTCGGATGAAATATAACCCGCTTTAGCCATCTGCCCTAACACGATATTACGCCGTTCCCGGCAACGTTCTGGGAATCTGACAGGATTATAAAGCGACGGATTCTTGCAGAGTCCGACCAATGTTGCAGACTCCGTTATCGTAAGGTCTTTAGGATCTTTATTAAAATAGGTATTAGCAGCCACCTTGATACCCACCGCATTATGCAGGAAGTCGAACTTGTTAAGGTACATGGTTAGAATCTCATCCTTGGTATAGTTTCGTTCCAACTCAACGGCAATCACCCACTCTATTGGTTTCTGCAACACACGTTCCAAAGTTGTCTGAGCAGGACGCTCTGTAAAAAGCTGCTTTGCCAACTGCTGGGTAATGGTAGAGCCGCCTCCAGCCGACTTCTGCCCCATCAACCCTCTTTTGACGATAGCACGTCCTAAAGCATAGAAGTCAATGCCGGAATGCTCATAGAAACGCACATCCTCCGTTGCCACCAACGCTTGAACCAAAGATGTCGGCAGCTGGGTATAGTCAATCAGCACACGATTCTCCCGATTGTAGTTCCAAGTACCCATTATCTTACCGTCAGCAGAATAGACCTGAGTAGCATACCGGCTGATAGGATTTTGCAAGTCTTCAATAGGAGGCATATAACCTATCCATCCCTCCCTGATGCCATAAAAAGCTACAGCCGTTGTCACCACACCGGCAATAAGTATAGCCCACAAGAAACGAACGAAAAACTTTCTCATATTTCTTATTTTGCCTGCAAAAATACAAAATTCTCAGAAAATATCGCACGAAATCGGGAAATATTGTGTAATTTTGCCCCATCAATTCTAAAAACGATAATGGAAAAGCATAATTTTGTCACTATTGCCGACCTCACTCGGGAGAAAATACTCTACATGATAGAGATGGCACAAGAGTTCGAGAAGCACCCTAACCGAGAGTTGCTAAAGGGGAAAGTCGTTGCTACCTTGTTTTTCGAGCCGTCTACCCGTACCCGTCTTTCCTTCGAAACAGCTGCCAATCGTCTTGGAGCACGCGTCATCGGTTTTGCCGATCCGAAGATTACCAGCGGAACTAAAGGTGAGACCTTGAAAGACACCATACTAATGGTTTCCAACTATGCTGACGTCATCGTCATGCGCCATTATATCGAAGGTGCAGCCCAATATGCTTCTGAAGTAGCGCCCATTCCTATTGTCAACGCAGGTGACGGTGCCCATCAGCATCCATCCCAATGTATGCTCGACCTGTATAGCATCTATAAGACGCAGGGTACCCTTGAGAACCTTAACATCTATATGGTGGGCGACTTGAAGTACGGCCGTACCGTCCATTCCTTGCTCATGGCCATGCGTCATTTCAATCCCACATTCCATTTCGTAGCTCCCAAGGAATTGGCCATGCCGAAAGAGTATAAGCTCTATTGCGATGAACACGGAATCAAGTACACTGAACATACGGCATTTAATGAGAAAGTCATTGCCGATGCCGACATCCTGTACATGACACGTGTCCAAAAGGAGCGTTTTTCTGACCTCATGGAGTATGAACGGGTGAAAAACGTCTACGTACTCAACAATGAACTTCTACGTAGTGCAAAACCAAACATGAAAATACTCCATCCCCTACCCCGCGTCAATGAAATAGCGTATGAGGTGGACGATAATCCCCATGCATACTATATCCAGCAGGCCGGCAATGGACTCTTTGCCCGCGAAGCCATTTTCTGCGACGTGCTCGGCATCAGTCTCGACGAAGTGAAGAACGACAAGACAATTATTGAGTAGGTTGAGAAGTTAGAGAAGTTAAAGAAGTTAGAGAAGTTAGAGAAGTTAAGAAGACATGAATAAGAAAGAACGCTTAGTAGCCGCCATTGAGCACGGCACCGTCATCGACCACATACCCGCCACCAAGACCTATCAGGTGGCCAGCCTTTTAGGTCTCTTCGACTTAAAAACGCCAGTTACCATCGGTTTTAATTATCCATCACAAAAGGTTGGTAATAAGGGTATTATAAAAGTATCGAACAAGTTCTTTACTGACGACGAAATATCCCGTCTATCCGTTGTTGCCCCTAAGGTGATCCTCAACATTATCCGCGACTACGAAGTGGTAGAGAAGAAAACCGTGGAGACGCCTGCCGAGATACGTGGCATTGTGAAGTGCAACAACCCCAAATGCATTACGAACAACGAGCCAATGGCCACCCATTTCCACGTTGCTGACGGTATCCTGACTTGCCATTACTGCGAAAAAGAACAGGACATCAATAAAGTGGAGTTGGTATAAGGCTTGAGATAGAAGAGTTACCATGATGAAAGAAATACCCGTACTGCTGCTGACGGGATACCTCGGCAGCGGAAAAACGACGTTATTGAATAGAATACTTTCCAACGAGAAAGGAATCAAGTTTGCCGTTATCGTCAACGATATCGGCGAGGTGAATATTGATGCCAGCCTCATCGAAAAGGGAGGAGTCGTCAATCAACAGGACGACTCACTCGTTGCCCTGCAGAACGGTTGTATATGCTGCACACTGAAGATGGACTTAGTCAAGCAACTCGAGGACATCATACTTATGGAGCGCTTTGACTACATCGTCATCGAGGCCAGCGGCATCTGCGAGCCCGGTCCTATAGCCCAGACCATCTGCTCTATTCCTCAGATGGTGCCCACCCTCGAGTGCCAGCCCCGTCTCGACGCTATTGTCACCGTAGTCGACGCCCTACGAATGAAGGATGAATTCGGAAGTGGTCTTAATCTGACGCGCCCCGACATCGACGAGGAAGATATTGAGAACCTGGTCATTCAGCAGATAGAGTTCTGTAATATCGTCCTGCTGAATAAGGCTGCGGAGGTAAATGCCGACGAGCTGGGACGTATCCGCAAGATCATCCGCACGCTCCAGTCAAAGGCCGAGATTATTGACACCAATTACGGGGATGTAGCCCTCGAGAAGATTATCAATACCCATATGTTCGACTTCGATGAGGTAGCCACCTCAGCCACTTGGATACAAGAAGTGGAACGACACGATGAAGACGAAGACGATGATGAAGATGAACATGAGCATGAACATCACGAACACGAGCACGAACATGAACATCACGAACATGAGCATCATCACCATCATCACCACCATCATGATGACGAAGGCGAGGCAGAGGAATACGGCATTGGCACCTATGTCTATTATGCCCGCCGACCGTTCAATATTGGGTTGTTCGACGAGTTTGTTGCCCGCAAATGGCCTAAAGGAATTATCCGTTCCAAGGGCATTTGCTGGTTCAAGGACGAGTCAGACATCTGCTATGTCTTCGAACAGGCAGGCAAGCAGGTAAGCTTGCGCAATGCAGGCCAGTGGTATGCCACCATGCCCAAAGATGAACTGGAACAACTGATGGAACAGCAGCCAAGCCTGCGCAGAGACTGGGACGATCAATACGGCGACCGCATGCAGAAACTCGTTTTCATTGGCCAGCACATAGACAAGGAGCTTATTAGCCGCGAACTGGATTTCTGCCTGGTATAACTATCGCGGAATGACGCTACTTACTTGTACGATTGATATAGTCGATGATAACCTCCACAGCATCGTCCTCACTTAAATCGTCCATCGAGATGACCAGGTGGTAATTGCGGGTGTCATAGCGTGTAGTATCCTCATATTTCTTGATGTAAGTCTCGCGGCTTGCATCCATTTTCGCTATAATATCGCGGGCCTCCTGCTCACTGACATTCTGACGACGCATGACGCGCTGAATGCGGTGCTCCAGCGATGCCTGGATGAAGATGCTCAGGTGGTTGGGCCACTGGCGGAACACCATGAACCCTGTCCGACCTGCTACAACGCATGATGTCCGTTCAGCCAGTTCCTGAAGAATGCGCTTCTCAGTCTCAAATAAAATGGTATTGTCGAGCTTTACGTCAGCATCCATAGGCATTTCTGCACTATTCACCAACGTATGGTAATAATTGGTGATATCGTTCCACCATGTATCCTTCTTAGCCTTAATCTCTTCGATACGTTCAATGGAGAGTCCGAACTTCTTGGTCAGACCTTCCATGATGGCTTTGTCGCAGTAGTTTACCCCTAACTTCTCGGCCAGTTTACGTCCCACAGTACGTCCACCAGAGCCTACTTCGCGGTTAATGGTAATTACAAATTTCTCATTCTTGTTCATAATACAGTAAGAAATTTAATCAGTTCTCTTTATTCTCTTCTTGTTTGTCCTTTTTCTTTTGCATGAAAGGAAGTGTTGTTGCTTGCTCCAGCACCATATCAGCCAGCAATCCATTGTCATCATTTTCACCGTTAACGGCATCATAAAAACGTTTCAGACCATCTCGTCCGCCATCGTGCTTCAGCACATACACTAGACAGAGATACTGCAGGGCTGCGCTCGACGAAAGGATGTCCAAGTCGGTAATGGCCAACTTCGAAAGAGCCAACTGATGGGCATCATCACTATATTCATCAATGAAGTGCTGCACGTCACCAAGTGTTTCCATTCCAAATGACTTAAGCACAGGAAGATAGCACAACATGGATACAGGATAAATCTCTGCCTGATTGACTGCAGCTATGCGCTTGTTCAGCCGGTCAAAAGGATGTAGGTCGAGATAGTTACGGAAGGAGGATGCCGACAGTGGCACGTCATCAAGTTGTCCGCTTTTCACCAATGACTGAATCTGGCGTCGATAGTCGGTAAGTACAAGACGCAGGCGGCTGAACTCGTCATCGGCCAATTCAAGCATGCCTGCCAAACGGTTGAACTGCCGCAGGTACTCGCGGGGAATCTTCACGTCACCTTTGTAGCCCGTATCGTGCTCAATGGTTGACCAAACATGCTGAAGAGCCGTCCGCATTTGCAACTCAAAACGGATACTACCCGTCTTGAGCCGGCAGATATAATGGAGTGAGTTGTAACCGAACCTGTCGAGTTGATGTTTACGCTTGTCAACGCTCTCCTGCCAGTCTACGTCGAAGACACGCTTGGCGATGGCTGCCACCTTGTCTACCTCATCGGTATAAAAGGTAATGACACGCAGCCCCACAAGGTCGGTTATATCGTCAACGCTTTTGTACTTTGCCCCTTTCAACTCCAGTTTCCCTGCGAGCGACTTCTCGGTCTTCACTCGATGTTCGATAGCCGTAACATAGATTCCCTGCTCACTCAATGCGCAGCGTAGCTGTTCGTAGGCTTCATCTGACAGCCGTTGCAGAGTGGGGAGCAATTCATGATACTGTTGTAGCAGCAACTCGCAGTGTGAATTAAGGCTTATTCTGTTCTCCATTCGTTCAATGATTATTATTCTCAAACACTTGATTGATCAGCTGCTCAAACTCCTTGTAGGCAAATGTATCCTGAAGTTCACGAAGCGCTGCAGCCAATCCCCGATAGTGCCACTCGTGATCCTTAGGATCTTTTGCATGGAAAAGGTTCCAGAGGGCATCTCCCTGCTGGGCATAGTCGCGGGCAATGGCCCTCATGTTGGAAAGTTTGTCGCCCAGCGCCACTATCTTGGCATCGTAGGAAGCAGCAGCAAGACGGTTGATGGCAGCTTGCTTACGGGCGTGCCAACTGTCTTCCTCGCTCACACCTTCTTCTAAGGTGTCGCTTTCAGAGGCCACCAGGGAGGCAATGCGGTCGCCGAATTCTGCGCGTATCTGCTCCAAAGTAACATCGGTGTCCTCCACGGTGTCGTGAAGGGCTGCGGCAGCCAACAGTTCTTGATCGGGAGTCATTGTGGCTACAATCTCTACTGCTTCCATAGGATGCACGATATAGGGGAAGCCCTTGCCGCGACGCTCGGTCCCGGCATGAGCATGAACCGCAAATACTATGGCACGATCCAGCAGTTTTGTGTCTAAAGGTTTATTAGCCATTGTCTTAGTAGTTTCACCTGCATTCGCAGATGCAGAGAAATCACTTATCCGTAATCTCCGGATGCTGAATGGCAAGGGGCAGGTCCTTTTGCGAGAGATAGAACATATAGAGGATACAATCCTTGGTTCCGCGGTTCTCGCCGTGGTGAATAGTACCCACCATCTCGACAACGGCCTCGCCCTCATGCACCACCTTTGTCTTACCATCAAGACCGATGATGGTCAGTTCGCCCTGCACCAGCACACCATAGTTCATGGCTACATGATGATGCCACCCCAGCTTCTGTCCTGCAGGGAATACATACTTCACGGCTACCAGCTCGGGGCGTCCCTGGAAATAGTCGGGCAGCTCCACCCCATCCCAGCTCTGCGAGGTGCGGATGAGTTCTGTTGACTGCACTTTCGGTTCGGCAGCTTCGGTCTTAGCCTCCTTGCAAGAGACCATACCCACGCTTAACGTAGTTGTGCCGCTGATAAGGATAGCGGCGAGCATCCATTTCAGAGTCTTTTTCATATCTGTATTCAATTTATGATGTTGCATTATCCGTTTTGTTACACGCGTTGTTTGTTTTCTCGTGGCAAAGGTACGAAAAAAATACGAGTTTAGCAAAAGAAACGTCACTTTTTTCACGACTAAGATTTCACAATAGCATCGCTGTAAATATATTTCGCAATACACGACAACTACCCAAAAGTCCCCGAAAACGCCCCTAAAAGGGCGTTTGGAGTTTAGTCCGGGTAAACTGGCTGTTTAGTCCGGGTAAACCGGGAGTTTAGTCCGGGTAAAGTTTCGGTTTACCCAGGGCTCATTTTCTGTTGTATTCTATTGGAATCGGAATGTAATAACTTTTCGCGGTTTACGACTTCAGTGCGCAACACGGGTATATGCGGTTTTATCGCAGTCGCAGGGGTTCGCCGACACGGAGTTCGTGGTCGGGTTTCATGTGGTTCAGCTTGTAAAGCGACTTTAGGCGGATGCCGTAGCTTTGGGCGATAGAGTACATCGACTCACCCTGGCGTACATAGTGAAGGTAGTCCTTGTACTCCTTGGGCGCACGCTTCTGCTTCTTCTTCAGCCAGATGATCTCGCCCTCCTGAAGTCGGTCGTCGCGGTCGCGCTCATTATACTTGGCAATCTTCTTGTAGGAAATGCCTATCTCCTCGCCAATGGAGCGGAACGTATCGCCACGACGGGCATAGAGGTAGTAGTTTTTGTTGTATATCTTAATGGGATGCAGGGGCTGTCCGCCAGCAGCGTGGTCCTTGGAGTGCTGGGCCATAAACTTGTCGTAGCCCTTGGCGGTATCCAGTTCATAGAGCTTGTAAAGCTGGATGAGCTCAATGAGTCGGTCGGCATACTGGGGATTGGTAGCGTAGCCGGCAGCCTTCAGTCCTCGTGCCCAGCCCTTATAGTCAGTAGTCTTCAGGGAAAAAAGGCTACGGTAGCGCTGGCCGGAAGCAAGGAAGCGGGAGTGGTCCTCATACGAATCGAAGGCAGAATCGTAGGCACGGAAGCACTCGTTCTTGGCATCGTCGTCCTTGTAGAAGGTACGCCCCGTCCAGCCGTGACACTTGATGCCAAAGTGGTTGTTGGAGTTGAGCACCAGGTCGCTCTGCCCCGCCCCACTCTCGAAGATGCCCTGCGCCAACGTGATGGAAGCGGGAATCTTCCACCGCTGCATCTGCTCAATGGCAATGTCCTTATACTGGTCGATATACTGCTGGTAGCGCTCGTTCCACTTCATCTGACCAAAAACGGCCAGCGGCATCAGCAGCAAGAAAGAAAGCAATCCTTTACGCATAAAAATTCCTGTTATTCAAATGATAGTTTGGCCAGCCGCTGACGCAGCTGCTCAGCCTCCGACTTGCGGATGCTCAGCTTGATTTCGCAGGTATTGTCGTAGGTCTGTCCGACAATACGGGGCGACATTTCCTTGACCACCCGCATCACGTCGTTCATCATCGGGTAGGCAAACTGATAGGTGACGATTTCCTCTACCTGCCGCGTCTCAACCGCAGCATGGGCAATGGCATCGGCAGCAGCCTCGCGGTAGGCCACGATAAGGCCGCTGGTGCCCAGGTTAACGCCACCATAATAGCGCACCACGACGATGAGGATGTCAGTCAGCTCGTTCGAGTTGATTTGCCCCAGAATGGGTTTGCCCGCAGTTGAGGAGGGTTCCCCGTCGTCGTTGGCGCGAAACTCCTGCCGCTCAGGACCGAGCATATAGGCATAGCAGACGTGGCGGGCGTCGTAGTACTTCTTGCGATACCCGTCAAGCAATGCCTTCCCCTCGTCGACCGTCTCAACGTGGTGGGCAAAGGCGAGGAACTTACTACGCTTCTCGGTGTAGTAGCCCTCGCCTGTAGTCTTTATCGTCTGATATTCGTCGGTCATGAGTATATGGGCCTATAGGTCTTATGGGGCGTATAGGTCTTATGAGGCCTATAGGGCTTATGCGGCCTATAAGACTTATACCAATTTATGAATGACGAGGCCCGAGCGGAGCTTTGGCTCAAACCAAGTAGCCTTCGGGGGCATAATCTTACCGCTGTCGGCAATATCCATAATCTGCTGCATCGACACGGGATAGAGAGCCAGGGCGGCGCGCATCTCGCCACTATCGACACGACGCTTCAGTTCACCAAGGCCACGAAGTCCACCCACGAAATCGATACGCTGCGATGAGCGCAGGTCGCCGATGTTCAGTATCTGGTCGAGGATGAGTCGGCTGGAGATGTCGACGTCGAGCACACCGATGGGGTCGCTGTTGTCATAGGTTCCTTCCTTGGCCTTGAGGCTATACCAATGTCCGTCAAGATAGAGCGAGAACTCGTGCAGCTGCTGGGGCTTGTAGATGTCGGTACCCTTGTCCTCAACGGTAAAGCTCTGCTGCAGTTTCTCGATGAACTCCGCTGACGTTAAGCCATTTAAGTCCTTCACCACACGGTTATAGTCGAGAATGGTAAGCTGGCTGGCCTGGAAGCAGACAGCCATGAAGTAGTTATACTCCTCGTCGCCACGATGGTTGGGATTCTGACGCTGTTTCTCTGCACCCACCAGGGCAGCGGCAGCTGAACGATGGTGGCCATCGGCAATGTACATTGTAGGCATCTTCTTGAACTCAGCGGTAATGGTATCCATGTCCTGCTGGTCGCTAATCACCCAGAACTGATGACGGAAACCGTCGATAGGTGCAACGAAGTCGTACTCGGGCTCCGTCTTCGCATAGCGCATAATCAACTCATTCAGCACGGCATTGTCGGGATAGGCGAAGAACACCGGCTCGATGTTGGCGTTGTTCACGCGGACATGCTTCATGCGGTCTTCCTCCTTGTCGCGACGCGTCAACTCGTGCTTCTTGATGTTGCCCTTCATGTAGTCGTCGACATAGGCACCAACCACAAGGCCATACTGCGTCTTGCCCTGCATAGTCTGGGCATAGATGTAATAATGGTCGTCCTTGTCCTGAACGAGCCAGCCCTTGTCCTGGAACTTCTGGAAGTTCTCGGCAGCCTTCTCGTAGACGCGAGGATCATACTCTGAGGTGCCTACAGGGAAATCAATCTCGGGCTTGATGATATGGTAGAGGCTCTTCTCGTTGTCGCCAGCCTCGGCGCGAGCCTCTTCACTGTCGAGCACGTCGTAGGGACGGCTCTCTACCTGCTCCACCAGCTCCTTCGGCGGGCGGATGCCTTTAAACGGTTTTACTATTGCCATGATTATTTGTTGTTGCGTTATATCGTCATAACGTTATTTCGTTATCTCGTTATGACGATTATAAATTCTCCTTAATCTTCTCGATCATCTCCTGATACTCAGCGTCCGTGAGGTACACCTTGCCGGGATTCATCTGGAACGTGCCGCCGTAATCGGGGCCATCCACATACTTTGGTGCTAGATGGAAATGCAGGTGTGACAGCTTGTCACTATAGGCACCATAGTTGATTTTCTCGGGATTGAAAGCCTTCTGCATGGCACGAGTCACACGAGCCACGTCGGCCATGAAGGCATTGCGGTCGTCGTCGCTGAGTTCGTTCAGGTCGTTCACATGGTCCTTGTAGGCCACGAGGCAACGGCCACGATAGGTCTGTTCTTTAAAAAGGAACGCACGCGACACGCTGAGTTCGCAAATCTCGATCATCAGATCGTGCAACGTCTGATTGTTGGTGCAGTAGAGACACTGCTTAGGGTCACTATACATAGCTTAATCGATTAAAATGAATAATAATGGGTGCAAAAGTACAGAAAAGTTATGAATTATCAAAATAAATCACTAACTTTGCATGGTAAAACCGACAATAAAAACGATATGAAGAAACAACTACTGACAATTGCATGGGTATGTTTGCTGAGCCTGCCTGCCAGCGCCCAGGGTTTCGAGACCGCCACAGAGGCTGTCAGGAACATGAAGGTGGGCTGGAACCTCGGCAATACCTTAGACTGCCATTCCGATAATATCAATAACATGTGGATTGAAGCATGGACCAACCGCACACCTTCAGACTATGAAACGGCTTGGAAACAGACAGTGACGAAGTCCCAGTTGTTCACAATGTTCAAAGAAGCCGGCTTCAACGCTATTCGCATTCCCGTAACTTGGTACCCCCACATGGAGGCAAAATTCCAATACAGCCAATTGAAATGGGATCCGGAAACCAACAGCATCGGTACCAAGATACAGGCAGCCTGGATGAAACGGGTACATGAAGTAGTGGACTATGTCATCAGCCAAGGCATGTATTGCATTCTGAACGTCCATCATGATACGGGAGCTGCAAACACGGCATGGCTCATTGCCAGCGGCGAGAACTACAACAAGCAGAAAGAGCGCTTCGAGGCGGTATGGAAACAGATAGCCGAAGAGTTCAAGGACTACGGCGACCACCTGCTTTTTGAAGGCTATAACGAGATGCTCGACAAATACAAGTCCTGGTGCTTTGCATCTTTCGGAAGTCCAGCAAATTACAATGCTTCGGATGCCGCTGATGCCTATAAAGCCATCAACAACTATGCACAGAGCTTTGTCAATGCAGTACGTGCCACAGGCGGCAACAATGCCCAACGCAACCTCATCGTCAACACCTATGGTTCTTGTAGTGGCGGCGGAACATGGAACACGCACCTGAAAGACCCGCTGAAAGAAATGAAATACCCGACAGATGCCGCCGGCCCCGGGCATATCATCTTTCAGGTACACACCTACCCTGCACTTGTTGAGAACAACAAGAACCGCCCCATCTCCAGTATCCAGAACGAAGTCAACGACATGGTCAGCACATGGAAGACCCACCTGGTCAGCAAGGGGGCACCGGTCATTGTCGGTGAATGGGGAACCAGCAATGTTGACGAGGAAGTGACCGACTACGATGCACGGCGTCCGCTCATGCTTCAGTTTGTGGAATACTTTGTCAAACGGTGCAAGGATAACGACATCACCACCTTCTACTGGATGGGGCTTTCTGACGGCAGCCACCGCTCAGTACCTGAGTTCAATCAGCCAGACCTCAAGGATGCCATCATCAAAGGTTATTATGGCGAAGGCGGCTATACCAGCGTGAAGGGTATAAAGAGCGTACCGTTTGACCCGACGCAACGCATGGAAGCGCAAGAACGGACAACAGCTATCCATGACCTGCAAGGGCGTGCTGTAAAGAATCCCCGGAAGGGCATTTATCTCAGGAAAGGAATGAAATACGTGGTAAGATAAGCATAAAGAACTGAGATAAGCATAAAGAATTGGGGCTTCCAAACATCGTCTGGAAGCCCCAATCAATTATCAACCTATAAATTTACTTGTTTACCTGGAACTTGGTGTCACCATCCTTGAAGAATGCGTTGATCTGCTTGGCGGCAGCGATACCAGCATTGATGTTGGCCTCAGCTGTCTGAGCACCCATCTTCTTAGGAGTTGAGAAGTAACGACCCTCGAACTTGGCGAACTCATCGTTGGCATCGGGCATGATGTCGGTCACGAACTTCAGGTCCTCACGCTCAGCCATCAGCTTAATCAGCTCGGGCTCGTTGATAACCTCCTTACGGGCTGTGTTCACCAGCACGCCACCCTTCTTCATCTTGCCAACCAAAGCAGCGTTGATGCTCTGCTTGGTCTCAGGAGTAGCGGGGATGTGAAGCGAAACAACGTCACAGGTCTCGAACAAAGCGTCCTGATTAGCTACGGCGTGAACGCCAGCAGCCTCGATCACCTCTGCGGGACAGAAAGCATCGTAGGCATAAACGTCCATACCGAAGCCCTTGGCGATGCGAGCCACATTGCGACCTACATTACCGAAAGCCAGGATACCCAACTTCTTACCCAGCAGCTCTGAACCGCTCTTACCGTTGTAGAAACCGCGAACGGCCATTACGAGCAGACCAAATACCAACTCGGCTACAGCGTTTGAGTTCTGGCCAGGGGTATTCTCGGCTACTACGTTGTGAGCAGTAGCAGCAGCCAGATCGATGTTGTCGTAACCAGCACCGGCACGAACCACGATCTTCAACTGCTTAGCAGCGTCCAAAACCTCGGCGTCAACCTTATCGCTACGGATAATGAGTGCGTCGGCATCAGCAACGGCTGCCAGGAACTGAGCCTTTTCTGTATATTTCTCGAGCAGCACCAGCTCATTGCCGGCTGCCTCAATCTCTGCCTTGATACCATTAACAGCAGCTGCTGCGAATGGCTTCTCTGTTGCAACTAAAACTTTCATAAGCCTACCCCCAGCCCCTCCCCAAGGGAGGGGAGTTTGATTACTTTGGGGTCTCCTTTTTTTGTTTGTTAATTCTTTTTATTAATGTGATTATGCCCACAGACTAAAAAAGCCCCTCCCTTGGGGAGGGGTTAGGGTGGGCCTTAGTGGTTTGCCTCGAACTCCTTCATGCAAGCAACGAGAGCATTGCAGCCTTCGATGGTCTGGGCATTGTAGCAAGATGCACGGAAACCACCAACAGAACGGTGACCTTTAACACCAACCATACCCTTTGAAACAGCAAAGTCGAGGAAGTCCTTCTCCAACTCCTTGTAGTCATCGGCCATTACGAAGCAGATGTTCATCAGCGAACGGTCTTCCTCCTTCGCAGTACCTACGAACATCTTGTTGCGGTCAATCTCTCCGTAGACGATCTCGGCACGCTGCTGAGCCAGCTTGTCCATAGCCTGAACGCCACCCTGCTTCTTAATCCAGCGCAGGTTCTCGAGAGCGCTGTAGATAGGAACCACAGGAGGAGTATTGAACATAGAACCCTTGTCAACATGGGTACGATAGTCGAGCATGGTGGGAATCTCACGGGGAGCCTTGCCCAGAGCGTCGTCTTTCAGGATAGCGATAGTAACACCAGCCATTGCGAGGTTCTTCTGAGCACCTGCGTAAATGGCATCGTACTTAGCCACGTCGATAGGACGGCTGAAGATATCTGATGACATATCGGCAATCAGACGAACGGGAACGTCGAGGTCCTTACGAATCTCAGTACCATAAATGGTATTGTTCGTTGTGATGTGCAGGTAGTCGGCATCTGCAGGAACAGTCCAGTTCTTGGGGATGAAGGTATAGTTAGCGTCAGCAGAAGAAGCGACTTCAACTACCTCACCGAAAAGCTTAGCTTCCTTCATGGCCTTCTTTGCCCAAACACCAGTGTTCAGGTAAGCAGCTTTCTTAATCAGGAAGTTGTAGGGAATCATACAGAACTCGAGAGAGGCACCACCACCGAGGAAGATGACTGAGTAGCCCTCAGGAATGTCGAGGAGCTCCTTAACCAGAGCCACAGCCTCGTCGACGACGGGCTGGAAATCCTTTGCACGGTGGCTGATCTCCATCAGCGAGAGACCTGAGCCGTTGAAATCAAGACACTGTTTAGCGGTGTTCTCGATGACCTCGCGGGGAAGCATCGAAGGACCGGCATTAAAGTTGTACTTCTTCATTGTTACTTTTGATGTTTATTATTGGTTTACTCTTTACAAATTCGCACCTTTTTACCTCTTTTTGTCTAAGGCGCTGCGAAATTACACTTTTTTCTTGAATTGGGCAAATATTTAAGCAGAAATTCACAAAAAGAGTGCATTTTCCTATCAATTTGTCAAGTCAATGTATCATTTCACTGGCCCAACAACCGTCTTAACGCCTTTTATCTTCTCACCTTTCGTCAACCGGAGCACTTGACTGAGCTTGGGACGAAGGACAGCAGCATAGGCATATCGTTCCGTAACATCAACACGACCGATTTCCGAAGGATCCAGCCCACCTTTCTTACAAAGGAACCCCACGATATCACCCTTTGAGATCTTATCCTTCTTACCTTTGCCAATATAGATAGTGGCCATTTTCGGAGGTGCGGGAGTACGGGGATACGGAAGAGCGAGATTGTCTTCAGTACACATCTCGAACCCTTGTACCTCCGAACCTCCATTCCCCTTAATAAAATCAGGCATGTTTTCATCGGGGCCTACAATAAAGAAGGCCCTACCTTGTTTATCCCAACGGGCTGTGCGTCCCACTCGGTGAATATAGCCGTCTTCATTCAGCGGCAGATGGTAATGGATGATATTCTCAACATCGGGAATGTCGAGACCACGGCTTCCTAAATCAGTACTGACAAATACATTAGCCGAGCCATTACTGAATTTGTAAAGGGCATCTTCACGCTGTCTTTGTTCCATACCTCCATGAAAGGCGCTGGTGGAAAAGCCCTGACGGCGGAGATAGTCATCGACACGCTCTACTGCGTCACGATAATTGAGAAATACGATGCTCTGCTGGTCGCCAAGCTCCAAAAGTAATGTCTTAAGCGTATCCAACTTGTCCTTCACAGGGCTCTTCACCTCATACAACGTAACTCTGTCGGGCACCTGCTCTTCTTCCATCAGATAGTCGAGCCGGCGAACACGGTCGATTTGCACGAAGTCGGGAATCTGTTCCGCATCAGTAGCAGAGAGCAGTATATGACGACGAACGCCAGGCAGCTTCTTCAGCAACCTGGCCATTTCGTCGTGAAATCCCATCTCAAGGCATTTGTCGAATTCGTCGATAACGAGATACTTCACTCCATAAGGACTGATGTTTCCCTTATCCAAATGATCGTTAAGTCGTCCAGGAGTACCGAAAACAACCTGCGGCAGCACCTCCTTCAATTTCCGGTGCTCCTCCATCGCCGTCCGTCCTCCATAGCACGCAGCCGACCGCAATCCGCTACCCATATCCTTCATGACCCTGTCGGACTGAAGAGCCAGTTCACGTCCAGGAACAACAACCAATGCCTGAACCTCTGCCAGACGGGCATCTACCATTTGAGCCAACGGCAACAGATAAGCTAAAGTCTTGCCTGAACCTGTCGGTGAGAGCACCACAACATCCTGCTTTCCACGCAGAATGGCATCATATGCCTCACGCTGCATCTCGTTCAGCTCCGTAATGCCCAGTTTTTCCAGCATAAGAATTATTTCTTCGTCTCTTCCTTCTTGGTTTCTTTCTTGGCTGTCGCAGGCTTGTAACGCTTGTTCAGTCCATTGATAACATCCTTTGTAATGTCGAACTTACGGTCAGCAAACAGGATGTTGTCACCAGCCTTCGACAGAATCAAGTCAAACTGCTTATCCTTATTATAGGAAGAAAGAAAATTGTTCAGCGAGTCGCGCAAGGCGGTATTGAACTTTGTCGTCTCATTGGCCAACTCTGTTTCCAAACGAGCCTGCAGTTCCTGCAAGTCGCGCTGCTGGCGCTCAATAGCAGCCTGAACGCTTTGAGCCTGCTCACGGCTCTGGAAACCATTTGACTGGAGCTTCTGCTGGAAATTGTTCACGGCAGCCTGCAGCTGGCTGGTTTTCTGAGTCAAGGTATTACGTGCATTATTACTCTTCTTCTGAAGCGTCACGCTGTAGTCCTTTGCAAAGTCGTACTGCGTCATCAGGGAGTCAACTTCCACATAAGCAATCTTCATACCAGTCGTAGTCTCTGCTTCGACAGTCTGGGGTTTCTCATCCATCTTGGGACTTGCATTGTTGCACGAAGCCATGATTGCAGCAAAGGCCAGTGCACCGAAAAAGTACTTTTTCATTCTTTGAATATTTAATTGATTGACTATTTTCTCCTTACCTTATTATAATATAAAGCATTCAGATTTCCAACTTCTTTTGGGCTCGCATTTCGCGATCCTGATCCATCACACAGTGGATGCCGCGTTCTTTCATCGCCTCGCTGTCATGGATATGCTGCGAAGAAAAAGTGCCGTCCTTTCGTACCAGCACCTTCACGAGCAGCAACGCCATTCCAATGGCAAGCAACACCCCGCTTATGAGCAACGTCTCTATCATTTCGAGTGCAAAGGTAAACAAAATAATTGAGAAACAAAGTATAACGAAGATAAATCTAACAACTATTTGCTGTTTTAACAAAAAAAAAGCCCATGCTCGAAAAAACACAATTTTATTTGCATTTTTGCCGAGTAAATTGTATCTTTGCAGCAAGATTAAAAAAGAAATCCATGAGTAACCAAGATTATTGGCCAACGTTCAGTATCATAACTGCCGTTCACGACCAAGCATCAGATATTCGACAAAACCTTCCCGTCATGCTTACGCAGCAATATGAAGGGAGCTATGAGGTTATTGTGGTAGACGAGAGTTCTACTGACGAGACTACTGACGTACTAAAGGCGCAGAAAGCCGATTTTCCACACTTATATACAACATTCCTGCCCCACTACCATTTCCAAAGGAATCGGCGCAGGCTGGCACTTACCATCGGCGTTAAGGCTGCAAAACATGACTGGCTCATTTTTACTGAAGCTGACACACCACTTCCTGCCGACTGCTGGCTGAAGGAGCTCGCAGAGTTTGTGAAAGCCCCCGCTGTCATCTTATTGGGATACATCAACCGCAAAAGCGGTGACGTCCGGCTCAAGACTTTCGATGAAGTCAGTCAAGTACAAAAGGCGATAAGGAAGACAGAGCATTGCCGCGAAAGCAAGAGTGGTAAATGGAAACTGCATCTGACAAGTGGAGGCGGCTATGATTTTATGATTGTTCGCGCTGACCTTGGACATGAGGTGCTGCGATTGTTTGAATAATGACATACTGAAGATGAAAGTACTTCACTTGTATCCACAAGACGACCAGTTGATAGCTGAACACGTCAAGATTCTCAACAACATGGATGAGGGTTCGGATGGTGACGCTCGCCCCGACATTGTCCATGTGCATGGATGCTGGCAGTACAAGGTAGTCAGACAGGCCATAAGCTACCATCGCCAAGGGGCACGTATTGTATTTACCCCTCATAGCGGACTGGAGCCTTGGATTATCAAGGAGCGCCGACTCAGCGAGAAACTGGCAAAGACGTTGCTATGGCAACGACGTTTGGCAGAATATTCCTACGTCATGATAGCTCATGGGAAAATGGAAATGGAATCGCTCAACCAATTAGGATGGAATCCGCGTGTAGAGATGATCCGCGACGCCGTGGTAACCAATTCCATTACACGAGAAGCCATGGTTCGATACACCCAGGAGGTTTATCACAAAGTCATGGATTCGAATACCCTGGAACTGATGAGCGCCGATACACAACACCTGATGTCATTACTACTGAAAGCCGGCATCACAGGGGACAAACGATGGATTACGGAGGAAGCACCCGACATTGACGAAGTGGAATGGCGGCGCCTGTTGGTCTATGCCGACCATGAGAATGTGCGTACCGTCATTGACCGCGGCATCCATGTGCTGGGCATTAGAGCCCCCTACATAGAGACTGCCAGCATCAAGAGCTACCTGCCTACTGACTATCAGCATCCCAAGGTAGAAGCTCATGATGTAGCAGGAATCGTTGCGGAGATGGGACACGGCAATATCACCCTCCGTCATTTCGTAGAACTGGACCGAGTCCTGCGCCAAGACAACGTACAGGATGACTGGCTCTGCGAGGCATTGAGTGAGAGCCGTCAGCTGAAATATTTCCGCCGTTTGCTACAAGTTCAGACAGAGCTAACGCTATTAGACGAAGGATTCCTTCCGGCATCTCCTCTTAACGACAGAGGAACGCAGGCAATTAGAAAACTACTGAGAAACCATCTGAGAATATGAATACGATAGACATGCACTACTTGAACCTGCTGTCACAGTCATTCCCGACTGTGGCTGATGCAGCCAAGGAGATTATCAATTTGGAAGCCATCATGAATCTGCCCAAGGGAACGGAACATTTCCTGGCCGACATTCATGGTGAAAACGAAGCTTTCGAGCATGTATTGAAAAATGCCTCGGGCAACATTAAGCGCAAAGTGGGCGAGATTTTCGGCAACTCCATTCGTGAGTCGGAAAAGAAAGAGCTATGCACCCTCATCTACTATCCCGAGCAGAAGCTGGAATTAGTGAAAGCCGTCGAGGAGGATATCGACGACTGGTACCATATCACCATCCATCAATTGGTGAAGGTTTGCCGTGACGTCTCGTCGAAATATACGCGGTCGAAGGTTCGCAAGGTGCTGCCCGAAGAGTTCTCCTACATCATTGAAGAGTTGTTGCATGAGCGTACCGACGACCAGGACAAGGCTGCTTATGTAGCCGTCATCGTCGACACCATCATATCGACAGGCCGAGCTGACGATTTCATCTGCGCTTTGTGTAATGTTATCCAGCGGCTGGTCATTGACCGGTTGCACATTTTAGGCGACATCTACGACCGTGGCCCTGGTGCCCATATCATCATGGATTTGATGCGCCGTTACAACTCATGGGACATCCAATGGGGTAACCACGACATACTATGGATGGGAGCTGCAGCAGGCAACGATGCCTGTATCTGTAATGTGCTGCGCCTCTCCTTACGCTATGCCAACCTCGCCACCCTGGAAGACGGTTATGGTATTAACCTCCTGCCGCTGGCCACCTTTGCACTTGAAGTGTACGGCGATGATCCATGCGAGGAGTTTATGCCCATTCTCCTGAAAGACACCAAACAGGACGAGAAGACCCTGCAGCTGACTGCCAAGATGCACAAGGCCATCTGTATCTTACAGTTCAAAGAGGAAGCCAAGATTTTCCATCGCCGACCGGAATGGCAAATGGAAGACCGCTGTCTGCTGGAAAACATTGACTATAAGACGCAGACATGCACCCTTGACGGCAAGCGCTACGCCATGAAGTCGTGCATTTTTCCCACAGTATTTCCCATGGGCGCCATGAGTCCCGTGAGCGACCTCACCCCCGAAGAGGCCGACCTCATGCAGAAGCTGCATCACTCGTTCCGCGTTTCTGAAAAACTAAGGAAGCATATCCAGACCATTCTGAGCCACGGCTGTATGTATAACATCTGCAACCAGAACCTGCTCTTCCATGCATCCACTCCGCTGAATGCCGACGGTTCGCTGAAAGACGTTGAGATACTTGGAAAGAAATACAAGGGAAAGGAACTGATGAGCTATATCGGCCAATTGGTGAGAGCGGCTTTTGAAAACGACACAGAACCGGAGTTGAAGGCTTACGCCAAGGACTACTTCCTTTATCTTTGGTGCGGCAAGGATTCTCCGCTGTTCGACAAATCGAAGATGGCTACCTTTGAACGGTATTTCCTTACCGACAAGGAGACCTATAAGGAAGAAAAAGGATTCTATTTCCAGTTGCGCAACAATGAGGAGATATGCGACCGCATACTTGACGCCTTCGGGGTAAAGGGACAGAACCGTCATATCATCAACGGCCATGTTCCCGTTCATGCCTCCAAGGGCGAGAACCCCATCAAGGCTGGCGGAAAGCTGATGGTCATCGACGGCGGATTCTCGGAAGCCTACCATTCCGAAACAGGTATTGCAGGCTACACACTCATCTACCACAGCCGAGGTTTCCAGCTGGTGCAGCACGAGCCCTTCACTTCGAAGAAAGATGCTATCATGCGAGGTACGGACATCAAGTCAACTACCCAGATTGTAGAGATGTCTGCCCACCGTATGCTGGTAGCCGACACCGACAAAGGCACCGAACTGCGTGAACAGATCAACGACCTGAAACAGCTGCTTCATGCCTATCGCCACGGTATCATTAAGGAAAAAAGAGATTAATAATAACTAAAAAACCAAAAACGAATGATTACCCTATCAATGATTATCCAACTTTTCATCGTGCTTGGCGCACTTTGGGTTGGTTCACGCTACGGCTCCTTGGCACTCGGTGCCATCTCTGGCATCGGTCTGGCAATCCTGGTATTCGGTTTCGGTCTGAAACCTGGCACCCCTCCTACCGACGTTATTTACATCATCATTGCTGCTGTCACTTGTGCCGGTATCATGCAGGCTTCAGGCGGTATGGACTGGCTCATCCAGATAGCGGAGAGAATGCTTCGTAAACATCCTGACCGCATCACGTTCCTGGCTCCACTCTGCACTTTCTTTCTGACGGTGCTCGTTGGTACCGGCCATGTAGTCTATACGCTGATGCCCATCATCTGTGACATCGCCCTGAAGAAAGGCATTCGTCCAGAGCGTCCCTGCGGCGTGGCTTCCATTGCCTCACAGGTTGGTATCACCTGCTCTCCCATCGCCGCGGCTGTTGTGGCCTTTGTAACCATCTCCAATGCCAACCATTTCGACATCACCATTCCCCGGGTACTGATGATTTCCATTCCAGCCTGCCTTTGCGGACTGATGGCTGCTGCCGCTGCCTCCTATCATCGTGGACTGGACCTCGACAAGGATCCTGAGTTCCAGAAGAAGATTGCCGACCCTGTACAGCGCAACTATATCTATGGTTCCAACGCCACCACGCTCGACAAGGAGATTCCGCAGTCGGCCAAGAATGCTGTCTTCATTTTCCTTGGCGCACTTGCCGTTATCGTCATGTTCGCCGCCCTACCCGACCTGCTGCCATCCTATTCGACCGTGAAGGCTATAAAAGGTGCTGGCGACATGACGCTCGCCGGTGGTGCCACCATCTCGGCCTCTGCCTTGGCTAAGGCGGGAATCGTTGCTGAGGGATTCACAGAGAAAGGTATGGTCGACCTGAAGATGAACCTTGTCATCCAGATTGTAATGATCTCCGCAGCCGCCCTGATGATTATCTTCTGTAAGGCCCAGCCCAAGAAGGCCGTTTCAGGTCCCGTGTGGCAGTCTGGCATGGTGGCCGTCGTGGCCATCTATGGTATCGCCTGGCTCGCCGACACCTATTTCTCCAACTACATGACCGAGATGCAGGGAGCCCTTGAGGGTATTGTCGCAGAATATCCGTGGTCTATCGCATTGGTGTTCTTCCTCGTCTCTGTACTCATCAATTCGCAGGGAGCCGTTGTCGTGGCCATGCTTCCCCTGGCTTACCAGTTGGGCATTGCCGGCCCCGTGCTGCTCGGTGTGCTGCCATCGGTCTACGGCTATTTCTTCATCCCCAACTACCCCAGCGATATTGCTACTGTCAACTTCGACCGTTCGGGCACCACGATCATAGGCAAATACCTATTGAACCACTCCTTCATGATGCCTGGTCTGATTTGTGTATCCACCTCTACCATCGTGGCCTATCTGTTAAGTATGCTGTTCTTCTAAGAATACGCAACACCCATGAACGGACGGCGACTACTATTCCTGCTTCTCGCGGTATTCCCGCTCATGACCTTTGCGGAGGAGGTTGACGGAATAAGATATTCCGGAGATATGAATTCCGGGGATAGCTATATTCCGTATAAAGCGGCAGTCAGGGAAAGGAAGGAAGGCAAGTATTCCGGCGATGTCGTCATCCCGGAAAGTGTTACTTTTGCTTCATGGGGCAGTACAAAGACATATAAGGTTACTTCCATCAGAGATGGCGCATTCTCGGGCTGTACCGGCCTTACCTCAGTCACCATCCCCTGCACGATGACGACCATTGGGAACAATGTATTTTCGGGGTGTACATCCTTGAAAAGCATCTACTCGAACATGCTATATCCACAGTCATTGGGAACTGGAGCTTTCACTTCAGTCCCTGATGACTGTGTGCTGTATATACCGATAGGTACCCTGACAGCCTACAAGAATGCAGGATGGACCAAGGAAACGACAGGAATAACCATTGTTGAAGTCGGTGAGGCTGTAGAGAACTTCTGTTTGGAGAATCCCGTCACCCACGACTTCGTTCAGAATGTGGAATATCCTGACGACGACTACACCTTTACCAAAATAACCGATTACACCACACAGGCAACCCAATACCGCAAAGACCTCCCCTTCCCCGTCAGGATCATTCCCCCTGTCGTTGGCGAGGGCAAGGAACTCCTCCTCGAGGTCTATGATGACGGGGCTATGGTGCGTTCCGACATTCACGCCCTGGAATCGAAGGTGTTGGAAATATGGAACCTCATTCCCCAGAAGTCGTATACCTACAAGCTGTATGTCGTCAATGCTGACGACTCCAAGACTGAGATTGCTGACGGAAGCTTCAGGACGGAAGGAACGGTGAGGATGCTGAATATCGGCTACATCTACAATTTCCGCGACATTGGAGGATGGAAGCTGCCAAATGGCAAGAGAATAAAATACGGTAAAGTATTTCGTACCGGGGAATTGGAGGTCCCCAACAAACAACTGAAAATTACCGATCAAGGCATCAATGAGCTGCTGAACGTCCAAGGCGTTGGCGTTGAGATTGACTTCGGCGACTATAGCGGCAGTCCCGTAAAGAATTACTTGGAGTATGTTGATGGGGTTAGTAACGGGAGTAAATATAGAACAAGACAATATTTAATCGCTATCAATGAAGCACGAGAACAGCTCAAAAACTGCTTCGAAAAGGTTGTCAGCAGTTTGCGGGATGGAAAGAAGGTCATCTTCCATTGCAATCTGGGAGCCGACCGTACTGGCACATTAGCATTCCTCCTTGAGGGTCTGTTGGGTGCCTCGGAAAGCGACATGGCGAAGGATTATGAGATGACCTCCTACACTTATGACGGTCGCTATAGATATGTTGACCCCACTACAGTTTCCAGTTCCGACAAATACAATAGAGACCACTCTTACCATAAGTTGGTAAAATACATCAAGGACAACTTCCAAGGCAGCACCTTCTGCGAGAAAATGGAACAATTCGCCCTGTGGCTGAAAATCTCCCAGAAGGATATCGACGACTACAGAAGCCTCATGACCGAAGTGCTGCTCGACGAGGAATCCACTACTGCCCCTGTGGCTGCCGAGAACTTAGACGTCAACGTAAAACGCACCATCAAGGCCGATGAATGGAACACCATCTGCCTGCCGTTTGCCATGACTGAGGAACAGGTAAAGACTGCCTTTGGCGATGATGTGCAACTGGCAGCATTCAACGACTACTCCTATAATGCCGACACAGATCAGCTGTCTGTCAACTTTTCCGATGTCACAGCCATAGCTGCCAACCATCCTTATATTATTAAGGTATCCTCGCCCATCAACGAGTTTACGGTGCCTGGGGTAACTGTCAATCCGCAGAATGCCGTAGTAGACTTTGCCACTACTCCTTCACAGGACATGTCACGACAAATGGTCGGCACCTATGTGGCCAACACGGTACTGGACTACGGTTGGCTGTTCCTCAGCGGCAACAAGTTCTATTACTCCGTAGGCAATACCAAGATGAAAGGCTATCGTGCCTATTTCAACTTCTCCGACAAGCTTGCCGGTTTCAGCGAAACAAATAATCCGTCTGCAGCACGTATCATGATGACCATTAACCCTGTCGCCACAGGCATCAAATCATGGGAAACACATCATGATTCCGACCAGCCTCAGACTACCAGTCCCTATAAACCAAGCAACATCTTTTACGACCTGCAAGGGCGTCGCGTAAAACATTCCCAAAAGGGACTGTATATCAGAAACGGAAGAAAGGAGGTTGTCAGATGAAAAAGCCCTATATGCCTCCTTCCTTAGTGGTTTTCCAAACAGCACCCACCCGCATGATTTGCGGTTCCGCCAACTCCCCCTACGGCATCGGCTACGGCGGTGCTGACACAGGAGGAGAAATTATCCCCTCAGCCCGCCCCTTGTTTTTCATAATGGGTGACGAACTGGGCGACGAACTTGACGGATTCGAATAAATTTCCCCCCAATCATTTGGAGGGAACGGAATTTTTAGCTACTTTTGCAGCCGAATTGCATAATTCTATCACAAATCAATTAAAAACATTGTAGCAAGAATGAACAAGATGACAAAGAAAACAACCTTGTGCCGAGCGGTTCGATGACGACGTGAATAACTGAATCTGAGAATCGACGGGAGGATTGTACCTTGTCGTTTTGTACGTTCTTTGAGGTTTTGCCTCGAAGACCCTAAGTGGTCTTTGACATATTGCTACAATAGTCGGGGGATTGTGATAGCGTATTCTCTAAACGAATACTCTATTTGTCCATAGGCGGGTGCAGGAGCACTTGCCTATTCACTCTTGCGTCCCTACTCCAAGGGACTTTTTTTACCTTTTTATTTTATTGTGATTAGAATGATGCAGAATATGCGAAAAGAACACAGACTGATTAGTGATTTCAAGAACCAGACACAAACAACCATCTGGAAACACTTAGATGCTATGGCTGTGAACTATGCCGTCTATTCCTCTCACCTCAAGGGCTTAGGCCCATTCCTTACTGACTTCGACGTTTATCTCTATTGCGATGCTTCATGCATGGTCGTGGTATGTCTTGACTGCTGCGGACAGGGCGAGGAGCAGACCTACGAGGAATCCGAAACGCTCAGTCCCCTTATCCTGGCCGATGGTCACGAGCCGCGTGTCAGTAATGTGTGGAAACTGGCGCGGACGGTTCGTTCCGTCAGGAACCAGCTCATGATGCCGGTATACGGCGTGCTGCTGACAGAAGCCAACATTCTCAATGCCTACGATTTGTATCAAATGTGGGATTCCAACGACGTGACGGTCATTGATGTCCTCAAAAGAATCAAGTACCGCAAGATACGGGTGAATGAAGACGACGAGCTGGCCTGCAAGTCCTATGTCTACGCGCTGACAGGGGCCCTTGTTCCTGTGTCTGACGCGCCTGATACCGACACCGAGGAGTTCGAAAAATTGCTGAACGACTTCATCAACAGCGAACTGGATAATCCATTGGAAGAAACAGCCTCGTTGGAAGAAACAGCCTCGTTGGAAGAAACCGCTTCGTTGGAAGAAACTGCTTCGGAAGAAGACGAAACAACCTCGGAAGAAGAAACTGCTTTTGACGATGAGCCTGTTTTTGAAGACGAAACTCCCTCGGACGACGAACCATTGTTTCCCGACGGTGAGATTGAGCAGAACCAGAACCTCAAGGTAAAGGTGGAAATCCTGCGCCCTATTGCTCATCCTCGCGAGGAGCTCAACAGGCTCGTGGGCTGTCAGGAAATCAAGCAGCGCATGGACGAACTGGTCAACCTTACGCGCTACAACAAAATGCTCCTTCGGTATTGTCCTACTGTCAGGCAGCATGAGGTATCGCTCCACAGCCTGTTCCTCGGCCGCCCGGGTACGGGCAAGACAACGGTCTGCAAGATCTACGGTTCCCTATTGCACCAGGCAGGAGCTTTGTCAAAGGGCCATGTGGTGGTTTGCGACCGTAGCACGTTTATCGGCACCCTCTGGGGCGACGAAGAGCGCTCCATGCGCCAGGTTCTTGAAATGGCAAGAGGTGGCGTATTGATGATTGACGAAGCCTACCTGCTGAACACTCCCAACGCGAACGACCCGGGCAAGATGGTCATCCAGCTGTTGATGAATGTCCTTTCCGACGAGAAGCAACGCGACATCGCCATCGTGTTGTGCGGATACAAGGAACCCATGAAAAAGCTGCTCGACCTCAACCCCGGATTACAGTCGCGTTTCCCCAACAAGTTTGAGTTCCAGGACTTTACCGTCGATGAGCTACTGGAAATTACCCGCCGCCGCGTAGACGACTACCACTACAAGTTCACCACAGAGGCTTGGGAGAAATATGTCCGCATGCTCTCGGCAGCCTATCAGGCTCGCGACCCTCAGACCTGGGGCAATGCCCGCTTCATTGGCAATCAGATGGAGCGCATCTATATCCAGCACGCCTCCCGTTGTGTCCGCCAGCAGCCCACAAGGGAGTCCGAACTGCTCTCACTCACTCCTGAGGACATCGTCCCTATCGAGGTTCCTCGTCCGAAAACAAAGATTGGATTCTAGAAAAAAAACTACAACTATCGCATATCAATGAAACAACCACGAATTACCCTTATGAGAAACAACAATCAACAAAACCGCCCTGCTCGTCGAAGAAGAATTCCATACAGGGTGTGCAGCTGCATGCCTAACGGCGTCGTCACCCACCTTGAAGCCCGACTGCTGAAAGACCTGGTCAACCGCGAAATCCATCCCATCCGCTGCGCAGAAAGCTGCAAGCGGAAGTTCCAGAAAGGCATGTATATTGGCGACCTCTGTGCCGAGACCGGCCACTTCTGGTGGGCACGAAAAGTATGGCTACTCACCGCCGGACTCATCGAGGACAAAGACTACAACGACTGGCGCTACGTTTGCTTCGACAACAATCGGGTAAGGCTCCGCGACGTCATTTCCGAGACAGAGTGCGAACTGCTCGACCGCCGCTGCAGCGACCTCTGGCGCGCCCTCGGACACCCCGAATATGCCTGGTGGGACAAACGCGTCGAGTACCTCTCCAGCCGATACTTCGGCACCTGCTACTATTACCTGTTTGCCGACAAGTACGATGGCTACTACGACGAGCTAATTGGCGAGTTTGAGGAGAAGATGGAGTACTACCGGGCCGTGCAGACGACGCAACAGACCTTCCGCGACGCACAGGGCGACAATCTCCCACCCTGCTCGCAGGACTTCTACGAGTACTGGCACGACGGTCCCCACACAGAAGACTTCTCCTGGCTCGACTACTAACGCCGTTTCCGAGGTGCGAGGTACGAGGTACGAGGTACGAGGTGCGAGGATACCATTCCTGGCAGAACTAATCTCCTACCTCGTACCTCGCACCTCGTATCTCGGATTATCCTAAGTGGTGTTTAGAGTCCAATCATGTAACCCACGGTAAACTGAATCAGGTCGAAAAAGCGGAAAAATTGGTTCTTCTTATCCATAGTCAGATAGTTAAATTGATCCAAAAAAAAATTGTTCGTATCATCGAATCAGGCCACAAAGTTACACATTTTTTTAATTACCGTACAGAAAAAGCAAAAAAACTCACCGATCCATCTTTGTCCGTTTTCTTTACCACACTCAAATTCTTCGCAAACACCCTGAAAAGTGCCTAAAAACGGGACTTTGAGTTTACCCGGAGTAAACTCGGAGTTTAGTCGGAGTAAACTGCCAGTTTACCCGGACTAAAGTCTCAGTTTGGTCGGAGGGAAGTTTTGGCTATCCTTACCGTTATTTTAGTTGTAAAGATATTTCATAACGCCAAACATGTTTGGCGGAGGCGCTCCGTGTGGCGGATTCCTGTCGGTCGTCGCTGCCGCTATATATATAGGCGGCAGCGACGACCGACAAAAATCTGTCCGCGGGCCAAAAGACTAAAGCTGCTTCGATGCCCCTTTGCGAATCATCAGCAGCGCAATAACGCCCGACAGGACATTGGCCACGAAGGAAAATCTCTTTTACTATCATAATTCGTACATATTCTTATTTCGGCTGCAAAGGTAATTATTATTATAAAAAGAAAAAAGGATTTTCCTTTTGTATTTCGCTCACTTTTTCGTAACATTGCCGTCTACGACGGCGAATTTACTCCGTCTCGGCAAAAAAAAGAATGAATTCTTTTGTTTTGCTCTCTTTTTTTCGTAGCTTTGGCTTCGCCGAAGTTACTAGCGCTCGGAAATAAAAAGAAAAAAGGATTTTTCTTTTGTATTTCGCTCACTTTTTCGTAACTTTGCAAGCTCTAAGAGAAAAGTAGTCAAAAACCAAATAGACAAAAGAAAGATGAAAAGAGACAACCAAATCTTTGAGTTGATTGAGAAAGAGCATCAGCGCCAGCTGAAAGGCATTGAGCTGATTGCCAGTGAGAACTTTGTAAGCGACCAGGTAATGGAGGCTATGGGCTCGTACCTGACGAACAAGTATGCTGAGGGTTACCCCGGCAAGCGCTACTACGGCGGCTGTCAGGTGGTGGACGAGGTTGAGAAGCTGGCCATCGAGCGCGTCTGCAAGCTGTTTGATGCCGAGTATGCCAACGTGCAACCCCACTCAGGCGCACAGGCTAACGCTGCCGTGCTGCTGGCCGTGCTGCAGCCGGGCGACACTTTCATGGGCCTGAACCTGGCTCACGGCGGTCACCTCTCACACGGATCGCTGGTGAACACGAGCGGTATCCTCTACAAGCCCGTGGGCTATAACCTGAACAAGGAAACGGGCCGCGTGGACTATGACGAGATGGAGCAGCTGGCCCTGGAGCACAAGCCGAAGCTGATTATCGGCGGTGGCTCGGCCTACAGCCGCGAGTGGGACTATAAGCGCATGCGCGAGATTGCCGACAAGGTGGGTGCCCTGCTGATGATCGACATGGCTCACCCCGCCGGTCTGATTGCCGCCGGTCTGCTGGAGAACCCCGTGAAGTGGGCTCACATCGTGACCTCTACCACCCACAAGACCCTGCGCGGACCGCGTGGCGGTATCATCCTCATGGGTAAGGACTTTGAGAACCCCTGGGGCCTGAAGACTCCGAAGGGCGAAGTGAAGATGATGTCGGCTCTGCTGAACAGCGCCGTATTCCCCGGACAACAGGGTGGTCCGCTGGAGCACGTCATCGCAGCCAAGGCCGTTGCCTTTGGCGAGGCACTCCAGCCTGAGTTCAAGGAGTGGGCCAAGCAGGTGCAGAAGAATGCCAAGGTGCTGGCCGACGAGCTGGTAAAGCGCGGCTTCGGCATCGTGAGCGGCGGTACCGACAACCACTCTATGTTGGTTGACCTGCGCTCGAAGTATCCCGACCTGACGGGTAAGGTGGCTGAGAACGCCCTCGTGGCTGCCGACATTACGGTGAACAAGAACATGGTGCCGTTCGACAGTCGCTCGGCCTTCCAGACCTCTGGTATCCGCCTCGGTACGCCCGCCATCACCACTCGTGGTGCTAAGGAAGACTTGATGATTCAGATTGCCGCTTGGATTGAGGAGGTGCTGAACGCTCCTGAGGACGAGCAGGTAATTGCCTCTGTACGCCAGCGTGTCAACGAGAAGATGAAAGAGTATCCGCTCTTCGCCTACTAAAAATCGCTGACACCATGCATCGACTACAACTACTAATACTAACTCTACTTAGTGCTGCCTGTCTCAATGCTTCTCCGAAGTTTGAGGCAGGCAAGCGCTATCATATTGTATGCCGACAGTTTACGCAGGGATGCGTAGCCGACGGAGCATCTGCGGGGAAGAACACCCCGGTATACTACTATTCTACTGCTAACAAGAATGACGAGTCGGCCTGGATTATCACGGAAGAATCCTACGACTGCTACTCTATCAAGAACGCAAAGACGGGGAAATACGTCACCTACGACGGGGTTAGACAGGACAGCCCCGAACTGCGCCGCTATGTGAGCATGACCAGCCAGAAGGACGGCAACAAATCGCTATGGACGCTCAGCAAGGACGACGACGGCAACTATGTAATCCGCAACCTGGAACAGAACGACCATGTATGGGATGTGAGGGTGGACAGCTACTGCGTGGGAACTTATTCGAAATGGGATAGTTTCGGCAGGAACCAGCTGTTTTTCTTTACCGACGAGCAAGGCAACACGGTTGACGAACGCCAGCCCAACGACGTGGGAAACGGCTTCAACGTGAACGCCTGGCTCAACGCTACTGCCGAATCGCCCGATGGATGGACTTTTGACGGGGCTTCCTGGGGCGACCCGGGCTTCGGCAATTATTCCAACGGAGGGGCTACCGTGCAGTCACCATTCCTGGAACGATGGCAGGCCAACTACATGGGAGGACTGAGCAACTGTACGCTGAAGCAGACCATTAAGCACCTTCCAGAGGGCAATTACACGCTGAAGGCCGACGTGATTGCCGTCAGACAAGGCGGAATGGCCAGCGAATACGGAACACCGGCACAAGGAGTATGGCTATTTGCTAACAGCCAGCATACAGCCTGCAGCACGGGCAGCGAACGCCCGGTAACCTATGCGCTGGAGGTGGCTGTGGGGCAGGAAGGCGTGATGGACTTCGGACTGGAGATTGCAAACACCGATGCCAACTGGGTGGCCTGCGACAACTTCACACTCATCTATCATGGCACGGAGGAAGAGCTGATTGCCGGAGAGAAAGAGAAGGTACGCCAGGAGCTGAGCGACTTCTATAACGAAGAGGAAATAGCCGCCCTGATCAATAAGGCGGGAGATGACTTCCTGCAGCTGGAGGAACTGCGGGCAACACAAAAGCTCCTGATTCCGTCGGACCCCCTGGCAAAGGCTGCGGGCGTGATCACCATCGGCGGACGGGAGGTCATCTACGTTCCGTCGTTAGACTACTATCTCTGCCCATTGCCCCAGAAGCAATTCGGCAAAGAGCTGACCACGGCCATCGGCTATACTCCCAAGGAAGGGTGCTCGCTACTGAGCATAGACCGCCAGACGGTGGAACCTGACTCTGACTTTACCTTCAGCAGCATCCAATCTGGAGGCACCTTCCAGTTCAGCATCACAACGGCCGACGGAAGGGCCATCGAGAAAACGGTAACCTTTACCTCGCTGCCCGTTGTCAAGATGTACGGCACGTTCAACGACAACTACTCCGACGGACGAATCAGCGTGAACGAAACCGACAAGCCCATGCCACAGCTACTGAGCATGAAAGCCAAATGGCGCGGAGGCATCACTAACAGCAGCGGCAAGCACAAGCGCAACTACCACGTGAAGCTGAAGGATGCCGAGGGCAACAAGCTGGAGCAGAAGTTCTTCGGACTGCGCAACGACAACTCCTGGATACTGGAATCGTGCCAGGTAGACATGGCGCGCATCAGGAACCGCACGTTGACCGACCTGTGGAACGACTACTCTACCCCACCTTATTATATTGACAAAGAGAAGAAAGCCCTGACGGGTTCGCGCGGACAGTTTGTGGAGCTGATTCTCAACGGGGAATACCGGGGAATCTACTGCATGACCGAGGCCATGGACCGCAAGCAGATGAAGCTCATGAAATATGACGAGGAGAAAGGCGAAGTGCACGGACAGCTCTGGAAATCGAAGGACTGGACTTACGCCACGCTCATGGGCACCAAGCCCGACGGCCACTATCAGCCCAAGGACTACCTGTCGAATCCGAGCAAAGGCAGAGAAATGTGGGATCAGTTCGAGGTGAAATATCCCGACTTTGAGGACTATGGCAACCAAACCGACTGGACCACGCTGTATAATGCGGTCAACTTCGTGTGCACGGCATCGGACAACGACTTCAGGAGCCATGTGGCAGAATATTTCGACCTGCCCGTTGTCATGGACTACTACATCTTGATGGAGACCATCCTGGCCACCGACAATCACGGCAAGAACATGTACTTCGGAGTATACGACCAGCAGACCGACAAGAGAATCACCTTCGGCGTTTGGGACATGGATGCCACCTGCGGCCAGCGTTGGAGCGATGCCTACTATCATTGGAACGGCATGCGCCCGAATCAGGACTATTCGGAATACATATCGAGGAACGAGCACGGCGACTACAACCTCTTCCGTCGACTGCGCAATACCAATGTCGACGACTTCAATATGCAGGTAAGGCTGCGATACCGCGACCTGCGACAGTCGTGGCTGGCCACCAACAGCATACTGAACCGATTCAAGGCCTATTTCGAACTGTTCAAGACAGGTGGTGCCGACCAACGGGAATATGCCCGCTGGAGCTACGATACCGACGTAGAAAGGCTGCCGCTGAATTTTGAAACAGAGATGGAGTATCTTGAAGACTGGTTCACGCGCCGAATGAACTATCTCGACAATACCCGATTCAAGATCAACGAGCTTCCGCCCACAGGTATTGACGATATCCAACTGTCGAGGAACACCCCGAAGGCGGGCATCTATACCATTGGCGGACAACTGATCAGTACCGACTGCAGCGAGCAGACATTGCACGCGCTGCCCTCGGGCATATACCTTATAAACGGGAAAAAGGTGGCCGTAGGAAAATAGCCACCTTTACACAGAACTTATTATCTGACCGTTACCTGTAACGGCACCTGGAGCCCGCGTAGATACCATTCTATGCGGGCTTTCCATTCCTCGGGAGTGCGTACATCATATTTCGACCATGCAGAACCGAAATAATAGGTATAGCGCTCGCCGTGATAGTCGCTTAGCACGCCAAGGGCATGGCCGCGGTAGTTGCGCGTCTCGACCTTGCCATTAGGGAAGAGGGCTGCCACATAGAGTGGCGCCTGATGAACATTGGGCTGGTCGGTAGGGTCGGTATAATACACATAGTTGGGGGCAAGGGCAACAGGTTCGGGGTCTTCGTGCTGAATGACGACACCAGAGCAGAACCCGACTGTAGAGGAAAGGCCTTCGTACCACACGGTCATGCTATTGAAGTTCGACTGCTTGTCGAGCTGGATGATACGATGCTCCTCGATTTCCTCCTCGCGCACACGAACCTTATTATATATAAGATGGACGGTGAAGCGCAAGGGACCATCGTCGAGAATCTTATAGTCGCGGAAGGTGTAGGGCATGACGATACTGTCGCCCAGCATCAGCGCCGGAGCTCCGCAGCCAAGGGTAGCTCCCACCTTGTAGGGGTCGAGGCCCTTGCCGTGGTCATGATGATAGCTGTTGATGCGGTAGAGCGAGTCGCCACGTTGGCGGTTGACGCGACGAAGGGAGTCGACGGTGGGCATCATCACCACATCCTCGATATAGTAGCGGTCGTCGACAACGAGGTCGGGCGTATTCTTCGTCCACACATCAATGCCAAAGGAACGCTCGCCAGTACGACCCAAGGCAGGACCATAGACGCGATAGGCGCCACGATCGTTCTCCCAGGCGAGGTCGTCCTTTCGCTCGGGGTGCAAAGCTCCGTGACAAACGGTGGGAAACACGGGAGGCTCTCCGCTGACAATGCGGAAGCGGGCCGTTCCCTGCGGACGCACGGCAGCCTCTATCAACAACTTTCCATCATAGGAAAGCTGATAAGGCACGTCGAGTCCCGCACCTTCGAGCACGCGGAACGACTCCCCCACCCTTGCCCTGACGCTGTCGGCACAGACGGCCACCACCTCGTGGCGGAAATCCTTTGTCGGGTTCTTCACCTCGACGGTCATCTGCGCACTTACAGGGCTAGTGAATAGTGCGAAGTGAATGGTGAGAAATGTCAACAGTAGCTTGCGCATCATCAACGATTCTTTAATTCTTTAATTCTTCAATTCCTTAATTTTTCAGTTCCTTCTCAAAGAAGTTCAGACACTGGCGGAAGAGATGGTTGCGGGTATTGCCGCCCGAGATACCGTGATTGCGGTTGGTATAGACGAGCTGACGGAAGTCCTTGTCGGCCTGCACCAACGCCTCGACATACTCGGCGGTATTCCGATAATGAACGTTGTCGTCGGCCAAGCCATGACAGAGCAATAATGCTCCGTGAAGTTTCGAAGCACGGGCAATGGGGTTCACCTCGTCATAGCCACTCTGGTTCTCGTTCGGTGTGCGCATAAAGCGTTCTGTATAGACGGTGTCGTAGTAGCGCCAACAGGTAGGTGGTGCAATGGCAATGCCGCAACGGAAGACGGGACGCCCCTCAGACATCGACATCAGCGTGTTCCAGCCACCATAGCTCCAGCCCCAGATAGCAATACGGTCCTTATCGACGTAAGGCTGATTGCCAAGCCACAAGGCAGCCTCCACCTGGTCGGTGGCCTCGAGTTCACCAAGGCGCAGATAGGTACACTTCTCGAACGCTGCCCCACGGCCGCCCGTGCCGCGGTTGTCAACGCAGAATACGATATAGCCCTGCTGGGCCATGAGCTGCTCCAAGATGGCACCATTGCCACTCATGCCGATACCCCAGGCATTACGAACCTGCTGGCTGCCGGGGCCGCCATACTGGTACATGATGACGGGATACTTCTTCTGTGGATCGAAGTTCTTGGGTTTTACCATCCAAGCAATGAACTTCTCGTGAGGCGTAGTGAATACCACAAACTCCTTCTCGCCCATATCGTAGGAGGCATACTTGTCCTGCAGGGCCTTATTGTCGATGAGCGTCGTAAGCGTCTTTCCCTGGTTGTTACAAAGGGAACAGACGGCAGGATGGTTGATGTCGCTCCATGTCGAGACAAAGTTCTTGAAGTCGGACGAGAAGATGGCCGTGTTCCAGCCCTCCTTCGGCGTCAGACAGTCGGTCTTGCCGTTCTTGTGGTTGACGTAGACCTTCTGGCTGGTGGGATCGCCGTTGAGGGCAGCAAAATAGATGTCGCCCGTCAGCTCGTCGTAGCCATAGACATCGGTAACGACGGTATGAGCATCACCTCCGAGCCGCTGTCCTGGCTTCTCGAGATCGCCCACGGTGCGCATCTGCTGTCCGTTCAAGGCATAGAGATAAAGGTGGTTATAGCCATCGCGCTCGCTGGAGAGCAGGATATGGTTGTCGGTGATGGTCAGGTTGGTCAGCACATCTTCCTTGATATACTTGTCGACCTTATCCTCAATAATCATTTGGCAAACCGTTGACAGTGGGTTGCACATATAGATACGCAGGCAGTCCTGATGGCGGTTCATCGTGACAACAGCCACCTTGGCAGGGTCTTTCGTAGGCAGGATGCGGGGAATATATCCATCGGCATCGAGCGGAAGGTCCATCTTACGCGTCTGGTGGCTCTTGATATCATAGCTCATGACCAGAACCTTCGAGTTCTGACCGCCGGGGACGGGATATTTATAGGTGTAGAAACCTGGATACTCGCGATATTCCTCGCGCTCAGGTGCCATGCCCTTGAACAGTTGCATGGAATACTGCTTCACCTGACTCTCATCGAAGCGCACCCACACCACCTGCTCGGAATTGGCTGTGAAGACCAAGGCCGAGTTGTAGCTGAACTCCTCTTCGTACACCCAGTCGGGAATACCGTTGATGACCTCATTGAACTTTCCGTCCTTCGTCACCTCGCTCTCAGCATTGTCGTAGAGAAGCTTCACCAAGTAGATATTGTTGTCGCGGACAAAAGCTATAACGTTACCGTCGGGCGAGAACACAGGCGTTTGCTGGGGACCGCCGTCGCTAAGGGGCTCCAGCTTGTTGTTCTCGATCATATAGATATAATAGGTGGCGGTGAACGAGCGGCGGTAGATGGGTTTCGTCTGCGTTTGGATAAGCATCCGCTTGCCGTCGGGACTCATGATATAGCCTTCGACACGACTCACCTTGGGGCCGCGGGCCTTTTCGGCATCAAAGAGCACAGCCGTCTGCTTGCCTGTCTTATACGAATAGGCAACGATGCGCTTACCGTCGTCGCTAATCTGAGCATAGGCATCGCCACCAGCCAGGGGTGTCACGGCCGTCATACTCTCACTTCGGAACTCGCCTGAAAGAATACTCTTCAAGCTCAGCTCGCCACCGGCCACGGCACAAACGGCCGTCATCGCCAGGGCAATGCAGGAAAAGATGATTCTCTTCATAGTATATTGTTTGGGGGTTATCTGATTCTGTCGGCTGAACGCACCAGCTTCTCGTCGTCAAGAATGCCTTTACGTGCCAAGAAAAGGAGAATGGCATTCACCATAGGCAGGCCTTCAATGGTACCTACCCGGCATTCAATAACTGCCAAGGCAATATACCAGGCAAAGATGACGAGAATACCCAACAGGCACCAACGAGCCTGCTGGATACGGCGACGATACTGAAATATGGTAAATGCAGAAAGTGCGGCGGAAACCACCTGCAAGGCATCAATCCACTCCAGGCGCATAAAGAAGCATACCAATGCCAATATGCAGGCCAGCAGCAGGAATATTGTTTGCTTACGTTGTATCATATCGAATGAAGGGACACTTACATTTCTGCGAATTCCCTCTCTCTATCCTTCTGCAGCTGCTCTTTCTGAGGGTCACGCCAGTAAACCTGGTCCTCGACAAACTCCTGAGTAGCCAGCAATGAGGGCTTGGGCAGCTTCTCGTAATAACGGGAGATTTCTATCTGCTCACGATTCTCAAACACTTCCTCCAGAGAATCGTTATAGCTGGCAAATTCTGCCAGTTTCTTGCTCAAGTCTTCCTTTATCTGAACAGAAATCTGGTTTGCACGCTTGGCAATGATAGCAACACTCTCATAAATGTTTCCGGTCTCCTGACAGAGATCCATAATGTTACGGGTAACGGTGTTAACCGGAGCCTTTGACTTCTTGTAATCCATCTTTATATTTTACTGTTTGACTATTTGACGATTTAATCTTTGGTAATCTTCTTGCATTTAGCAATATAGCGCTCTGCCAACGACTTATTCTCCGAATCGGGAAACTCGTTGAGGAATCCATAGCACTCATCCTCTGCATCGCGGTAGCGGTCGAGTCGCTTTTCATCGGAACTGTTCTCTGCCAGCTGGAACTTGCTCTTCATGATGAGCAGCGAGAAGTCCTCGCGCATCTTGGTGAAAGGATAGGTCTTCAGCGCGTTCTGAGCCGTGATAATACAAGAGTTGTAGTTACTCTCGTTATTGGCATTGACGTTACCAAAATATCCACCTAAATTATAATAAAGCTTGGCGGAGAGATATTCCTTCATAATCAGCTTGTCCTGCAACTCAAACAGCTTACGCTGAGCCTTTGGACGCAATTCCGAATCGGGGAAGAAGTCCAGGAACGACTGATAGGCATTGATGGCACCAATGGTCGGAGTCTGGTCAAGACGAGGCTCTGGAGCGCTCTCAAAAAGCGACTCGCCAACATAATAGGAAGCCTTCTCAGCATAGATTCCTTTCGGATAAGAGGAACCATACTTCTTGAAAGTCTGTGAAGCACTCTCAAAGTCACCGCTCATATACTGCGACATCGCCAGCATATACAAGCTTTCCTGAGCGTTCTCACCACCTTTCAACAAGGTAATCATGTCTTGCAGCAAAGTTACTGCCTGACCATACTTTCCCTGGGCAAAGCATTGCTTGGCGTATTCATAACGATAGTCATAATCCTGCGACTTATACACTTTATTGAATTCGCCAGCACAACTGCTCAGCACGAAAGCAACACTGATGAAAAATACACTTTTCTTCATTTGGACTGCAAAATTACAGTTTTTCCAGCGAATAGCAAAGGGAATTAGCGAAAATTGAAGTTTGAAGATTGAAAATTGAAGATTTTTTGCACTTATCATGCTTGATTATGCGGTTTTTGCCGTATCTTTGCACTCCAAAATTTATGGCAAACTTCAAGCTTACATCAAAATACAAGCCCACAGGCGACCAGCCTGAGGCTATCCGCCAGTTGACGGAAGGACTGGAGCGTGGCGACCATTCCCAAGTGCTTTTGGGTGTCACAGGCTCTGGCAAGACATTCACCATTGCCAATGTCATAGCCAACGTCAACAGGCCAACGCTGATACTGAGCCACAACAAGACGCTCGCAGCCCAGCTATATGAGGAAATGAAGGGATTCTTCCCTGAAAATGCCGTAGAATACTATGTTAGTTACTACGACTACTATCAGCCCGAGGCCTACCTGCCCAGCAGCGACACCTATATAGAAAAGGACTTGGATATAAACGAGGAGATTGACCGCCTGCGGCTGTCAGCTGTATCCAACCTCCTTTCTGGGAGAAAGGACGTCATCGTCGTGTCGTCTGTCAGCTGCATTTATGGTATGGGAAGTCCTGTGGCCTTACAGGAGAATGTCATCGAGTTGCATCGAGGCCAGATCCTCGACCGCAATGCCTTGCTGCGCAAACTGGTATCGGCCCTCTATGTGAGAAACGACCTTGACCTCGGACGCGGAAACTTCCGTGTTAAGGGAGATACCGTTGACATTTTCATGGCCTATAGCGATGTGGTGCTCAGGGTAACGTTCTGGGATGACGAGATTGACATGATTGAGGAAGTAGACTCCGTCACGTTTACCCGCATGGCCACTTTCGAGGAATACAAGCTCTACCCTGCCAATCTTTTCACCACCTCTCAAGAGCAGACGAACATCGCCATCCGCCAGATTCAGGACGACCTCGTAAAGCAGATTGAATTCTTTAACGAATTGGGCGATGGAATTAAGGCTCAGCGTATTAAGGAACGCGTTGAGTATGATATGGAAATGATTAAGGAGCTGGGGCATTGCTCGGGTATCGAGAATTACTCTCGCTACTTTGACGGACGTCAGGCAGGAGAGCGCCCTTATTGTCTGCTCGACTTCTTTCCCGAGGACTTTTTGTTAGTGGTCGACGAGAGCCATGTTTCCGTTCCCCAGATAGGCGCCATGTACGGGGGCGACCGTTCCCGGAAGACCAACCTTGTGGAATATGGCTTCCGTCTGCCCGCTGCCTTCGACAACCGCCCGCTTACTTTTGACGAGTTTCACGAAATGATTCATCAGGTCATCTACGTTAGTGCCACGCCTGCCGACTACGAACTCAACGAGGCCGAAGGCGTTGTCGTGGAGCAAGTGATACGCCCTACGGGACTGCTTGACCCCGAGATTGAAATTCGTCCTACGGAGAATCAGATTGACGACCTGATGGAAGAAATCCGCCAGCGCAGCGAACGGAAGGAGCGCGTACTGGTAACCACGCTGACCAAGCGTATGGCAGAGGAACTGACAGAGTATCTGATGAACCATTCGGTGCAAACGACCTATATCCACAGCGATGTGGCAACCCTTGACCGTGTAAAAATCCTGGAAGACCTCCGTAACGGCGTCTATGACGTGTTGGTGGGCGTCAACTTACTCCGTGAAGGCCTTGACTTGCCAGAAGTGTCGTTGGTAGCCATCCTCGATGCTGACAAGGAAGGCTTCCTCCGCAGCCATCGCAGCCTTACGCAGACTGCTGGCCGTGCTGCCCGCAACGTCAACGGAAAGGTGATTATGTATGCCGATACCATTACTGCCTCCATGCAGCTGACCATCGATGAGACCAACCGTCGTCGCACGAAGCAGCTACACTATAATGAAATCCACGGCATTACCCCGACGCAAATCGTCAGAACGCTCAAGCAGAGCGCATTACACAGAGATGAGCGACCAGACATTAAGGAGCTGCAGCGTACTGGTCTTTCGCCCTTACCTTCTGATACTGCTATTGTTGGAATGGCAGCCGACCCCATTGTGGAACGTATGACTCGCGAACAGTTGCAGAAGAGCATTGCCAACACCACCAAGCTCATGAAGGAGGCTGCCAAGAACCTGGATTTCCTCCAGGCAGCCCAATACCGCGACGAAATACTCCGTCTCCAACAGGAGCTGGAGCTAAAGTAAGGCGTTTGCTGCCAAAGGTACACAGAAGGGCAAAGGGTGAGTGGAATAATGAAAAAAATTATAAAAGGACGTTAAGTTCTGCCCAAGTACAGATTATTATTTGTAATTTTGCCCGGTTAAACGAACAAAACAAGAAAAAAACGATATGAAAAAACTATTGATTGCAATGATGATGTGCATGAGCGCAACGACCTATGCACAGAACACTTGGGAGATGCCCGAAGTATCTGAGACAGCTAACCCCGACCAGAAATACCTGGCAGGAGCCGTGCCCGTCGTCGAAGGAAAAGTAACCTTCCAAACAACCATTAGCGCACCAGGAAAAACAGCCGACCAAGTAACCGACATCGTCAGGAAATACATGATGAAGATGACCAAAGAAGCTAATCAGCTGGAGCAAAGCCGCATCGTCATGGACGATACGCTCAATCATGAGGTGGTAGGCAGTTATCAGGAATGGCTTGTCTTCAAATCTACAGCCCTGGTGCTTGACCGCACCCGCATGATGTATACACTCATTGCCAAATGTGAGGACGGTAAGGCAGAAATCACGATGACCCGCATTTATTACCTTTATGAAGAAGAACGGGAGCCTCAGACATTTAAGGCTGAGGAATGGATTACCGATGAAGAGGGCCTGAACAAGAAGAAGACGAAGTTGGCACGCATCTCAGGCAAATTCCGCCGCAAGACGATCGACCGCAAGGACTTCCTGTTCAATAAGTTTACAGAGTTACTGAAATGAACAAATACAGCAACCTGGAACCCTTTAAGGACACAGGGCGCCTCAGAGGCCTTCGGCAATGGCTCAACCTGATATTCATCATCGGAGCCATTGTCGGTATGTTATGGTACGTTAAGGGCGACCACAACACGGCGGTCTATATCATGATCGGTGCTGTGGTATTCAAGTTTATAGAGTTGACACTAAGAATAGCAAAACTGTAGGAAAGTGATGAGCAAAAGTATCAGCAAAAGGCACTGGGCAGTGAAAGTATGCGCCTTACTTTTCACTTTTCACTTCTCTATTGTTATCTGCCAAGCGCAGACATATAACCAGATAGACGAGATGGGTAATATCACCCAGCACGACGAAAGGGAAAACACGAACTTCAATCCGCACAACAACGATACCACAAGGAACAAGGAAATACCCAAGGGGCTCTATGTATGGACTATAGACCGAAAGTTTGGTGACATCAGGAAAGCTGATGTCGACACCATCCCCCACCTCTACCCTACAACTACTATGAACACTGGTAAGTATGGGGAATTCAACACAACGGGTAACAACTACACGGCTCGATTGAACCGCATCTACATCGACCGTCCTGAACCTCAGCAATTTATGTTTACAGAGCCTTATAGTTTTATCAACATGGCTCCCGACCAGTTGCACTTCACCAATACGCTATCGCCTATTACCAACTTGTCGTACGACAACTGCGGCGACAAGACCGATGGCGAAGACCACCTCCGCGCCAAGTTTGCTGTTAATGCCGGCAAACGAGTAGGTATCGGTTTCGATGTCAACTACGCCTATGCCCGTGGCTATTACGCCAACCAATCGGCCTCCCACCTAGGGGCCACCATCTACGGCTCCTACCTTGGCGACCAATATAAGCTGCACACGATGTTTTCCATCTATCACCAAAAGGTCTCCGAGAACGGCGGTATTACAACTGACCAGTACATCGTTCATCCAGAGGCCGTTGAAAGCACGTTCACTCCCAGCGAAATACCGACGGTACTATCTCGCGATTGGAACCGCAACGACAACATGCATTTCTTTCTTTCTCACCGTTACTGCCTAGGATTCTACCGTCAGGAGAAGATGACCGACGAAGAACTCAAAGCCAAGAAATTTGCCAGCGATGCCAAAAAGGAGAAAGAGAAGAAAGCTGCCAAGAAAAAGGAACAGGAAAAAGAGCAAACCTTCTCTGGCCGTCCCGACGATGCGGTAATTGCAGGAAATGAGCCTGCACGCAAGAAGACAGAAAAGACGGACAGCACCCGCATCAAGGTTGACGGTCAGCTGCAATTAGACAGTTTGATGTTGTTAGAGTCAAAGAAGGAAACCATTGATTCCACCATGAAGAAGGTGTTCGTTCCCGTTACCAGCATCATCCACACGGCAGAACTGAACACCCACGAGCGCATCTACCAGTCCTATGGTTCGTCCGACGGTCTCTATGCCAACAGCTACTTCAGCATCGACAAGACCGGTAACAGAGACTCCCTTTACGACCAGACCAATTACCTGCAGCTCAAGAATACAGTAGCATTGGCATTGCTTGAAGGATTCAACAAATGGGCACAGGCAGGTCTGAAGATATTTGCCACTCACGAGCTGCGCACCTTTGAGATGGACGACTCACTGGGCGGTTTCCCCGTCCGCCAGAAAGAAACAGAGCACAACATCAGTATTGGCGGACAGCTCATCAAAAGTCAGGGACATACACTCCATTACAATGCCATGGCCGAGTTATGGACCATCGGTGAGGATGCAGGACAACTAAAGGCTGACTTCAACACCGATCTTAACTTCCGACTGTTTGGCGACACTATCACGTTGGCAGCTCATGGCCATTTCTACCGTCTGAACCCCACCTATTACCAACGCCACTACCACTCGAAGCATTTCTGGTGGGACAACAACGACCTGTCAAAGGAAACGCATACCCGTATTGAGGGACTTTTCAAGTATCAGAAGACAAACACTACCCTGCGGGTAGCTATTGAGGAAATCATGAACTACACCTACTTTGGCATGAGTTATCTCGTCGATACTGACAACTCTCGCAAGGGACTAATGGCAAACATCAATCAGCACGGCGGAAACATCAATCTGTTGACGGCTCAGCTGCAGCAGCGTTTCAAATTGGGACCACTCAACTGGGAGAATGTACTCACTTACCAGAATAGCAGCAACAAGGAAGTGCTGCCTTTGCCCACGTTTAACATTTTCACGAACCTTTACTTAGGATTCAAGATTGCCCGCGTGCTGAGCGTTGAGCTCGGTGCCTGTGCTACCTATTTCACGGAATACGAGGCTCCCGACTTCTGTCCACAGATTAACCAGTATGCCGTTCAGGAGAACCCCGACAGTAAGGTTACCTTGGGTGAATACCCTTTCATCGACGTCTATGCCAACATGCACCTTAAGCGTGCCCGCTTCTTTATCATGATGAACAATGTGGGCGGCGGCATCGGCAACAGGAAATATTTCCTCACGCCTCACTATCCGCTCGACAGTTCAGTAATGCATATCGGCGTTTCCTGGAACTTTTTCAACTAAGCAGTAGTCCGAGGGCTACCGTCACACCATAGACAAAGATATTACGCGCTGTTTCTCCCAAGCAGAGATTCAGCGCTTTTCCTTGGTGTATGCGCTTAATCTTTAAATAGGTAAAAACGTGAAGCACCAAATACACCGTTGGCAGCAGGAAAGCCAACACATAGCCATCCTTCCAAAACACCAACCCTGCCAGCCAGGCCACAACTCCTACACCCAAATAAAGCCAGAGCGAGGCCTCCTCGCCTATACGCACCACCAGAGTCAGCTTACCCACACAACGGTCGTTATCGCGGTCGCGGAAATTGTTTACCAACAATAGTCCGTCAATCACCAGTCCGCAGGCTACTGAGGCTACAAAGACCTGCCACGTGCACGTATGCAACTGTATATAATAGGTAATACAAACGGGAACCACGCCAAAGAACACTAGCACCAGCACATCGCCCATTCCCATATAAGAGAGGTGGGTGGTATAAAGGAAGCAAAACAGCACGCAGAGGGCTCCCACGGCAATCATCTCCAAACCGCCATACCACACCAGCGGCAAACCGATAGCACATGCCACACAAGTGGTCAGCGCAATGGCACGCTTCATGGAATCGAGTTTCACCCACCCTTGAGCACAGGCTCGACGAGGTCCCAGACGGGTTTCTGCATCATCAGCACCACCAGTAAAGTCAAAGAAATCGTTAATGAAGTTGGCATCTATCTGCATTACAAAAGCAAACAGCAGGCATAGCAACGCTGCTGTCCAGCTAAAAGTTCCTGCCACATACTCACGAGCGTCGACCCAAGCCAACGCCAAGCCTATCATCACAGGAACAGCAGCCCCCGAGAGGGTTTTCGGACGCGCAGCCAACAGCCATGCCTTCAGCGAATCGGTCTTTATATTTGACATCTCATTCATTTTCCGGATAATTTCCTTGCAAAAGTAAATAGAATTTCGTACATTTGCAAAAATATTACCGACTTTTTTATGATTACCAATAGCCCGAGCCTTGATTTGGTGGAGTTCGTAGAAACGAATATCTTGCCGCAGTATGCCCAGTTCGACCGTGCCCACAACCTAGAACACGTTACCCGCGTCATTCGCAATGCCTTAGATCTGGTACGTATTACCGGTGCCGATATCAATATGGTTTACGTCATTGCCGCCTACCACGATCTCGGCATGTCTGGACCACGGGCAATCCACCATGTTACGGGGGGAAAGATACTCGCTGCCGATGCCCGTCTGAAACGATGGTTCTCGCCTGAACAAATCAAGATCATGAAGGAAGCCGTCGAAGACCACCGTGCCTCTGCCAGCCATGCTCCCCGCTCGCTATACGGAAAAATCATTGCCGAGGCCGACCGCGACATCGTCCCTGAGGTCGTCTTCCGCCGTACTATTGACTTCGGGCTAGCCAACTACCCGGAGCTCGATTACGAACAGCAGTGGAAGCGTTTTCAGCAGCACATGGAAGAGAAATACTCCGTCAACGGCTACATCCGCCTCTGGATTCCTGGCTCACCCAACGAAAACCGACTCAACGAATTACGCACCATCATTGCCTCGCCCACCCTCCTACGCCAGCAATTCGAACGGTTATACCCCCTTAATACTTCTAACTCTCTCTGACTACCTCTATCTACCTCTATCTTCAAAAATTTCTCTTTTTCTTTGGTATTTTGCTTTCTTCGTTGTACCTTTGCACCGCCGTTGGAGAAGTCCCCACTTGTGGAAGGGGTACCGGCGGTAAGATAAATTGCATAGAAATATGAAAGTAATGAAATTCGGCGGAACGTCCGTAGGTTCCGTGAAAAGCATTTTAAGCTTAAAAGAAATCGTTGAGACAGAGGCTCGGACGCAACCTGTCGTAGTTGTGGTTAGCGCACTTAACGGCATCACCGACAAGCTGATTGCTATTTCGCAAATGGCCCTCAAGGGTGATAAGCGCTATCAGGATGAGTTTGAGGGTATCGTTGAGCGTCATCACCAGATGATTGATACAATCATCAACGATCCCAAGAAACGCGAAGACTTATTCAAACGTGTAGATTCACTCTTCGAACAGTTGAAGAGCATCTACTTCGGTGTGTACCTCATTCACGACTTGTCGACGAAGACCCAAGACACCATCGTCAGTTATGGCGAGCGTCTGAGTTCGAACATTGTAGCAGCACTCGTCAAGAACGGTATCCGCATGAACGCCCGCGACTTCATCCGCACGGAGCGCAAGAACGGTCAACACACTCTCGACGCAGAACTCACCACTCAGATGGTAAAAGAGGCCTTCAAGGATCTGAACGACAAGAACATATATGTAGTCCCTGGCTTCATTGGCCGCGACCGCGACAGCCACGAGACCACCAACCTGGGACGTGGCGGCTCCGACTACACAGCTGCCATCATCGCTGCTGCCCTCGATGCAGAGATTTTGGAAATATGGACTGACGTCGACGGTTTCATGACTGCTGACCCCAAAGTCATCAAAACAGCCTATACCATTAATGAACTGTCGTATGTAGAGGCTATGGAGCTTTGCAACTTCGGTGCAAAGGTCATCTACCCCCCGACCATCTATCCTGTCTGCATCAAGAATATACCTATCAGAGTTAAGAACACCTTCAACCCTACTCATCCGGGCACGCTCATCAAGGACAAGATCGACGACGACCTGAAGCCCATCAAGGGTATCTCCAGCATCAAGGGCACCACGCTCATCACGGTGACGGGACTTTCGATGGTGGGCGTCATCGGTGTCAACCGCCGCATTTTCACCACGTTGGCCAATCAGGGCATCTCGGTATTCATGGTTAGTCAGGCTTCGTCCGAGAACTCCACCTCTATTGGTGTCCGTGACGAGGATGCCGAGGCTGCTATCGAAGTGCTCAACGATGAGTTTGCCAAGGAAATCGAGACGGGAGCCATGTTCCCCATGCAGGCAGAGAGCGGACTGGCCACCATCGCCATCGTTGGCGAGAACATGAAACACACACCCGGTATTGCCGGTAAGCTGTTTGGCACACTTGGACGCTCGGGTATCAGCGTCATCGCCTGTGCCCAGGGAGCCTCCGAGACCAACATCTCGTTCGTCGTCGAGGGACGTTTCCTCCGCAAGTCGCTCAATGTACTGCACGACTCGTTCTTCCTTTCAGAATACAAGGTGCTCAACCTCTTCATTTGCGGTATCGGCACCGTGGGAGGCATGCTCCTTGAGCAGATTCGCACCCAGCAGCAGTTCCTTATGCAGTCACGCCGCCTCAAGCTCAACGTCGTCGGCATCAGCGATGTCGACAACTTCGTGCTCGACCGCGACGGCATCGACCTCGACAACTACGAAAAGACACTCCGTGCCGGCTATCCCGCCAACACCGACCATATGCGCGACGAAATCGTGAAGATGAACATTTTCAACTCCGTATTCGTCGACTGTACCGCCAGTAAGCAGATTGCCATGCTCTACCAGACATTCCTTGAGCACAACATCTCCGTGGTGGCTGCCAACAAGATTGCTGCATCGAGCGACTACGAAAGCTACCTCAAGCTAAAGCAGACAGCGCGCGACCGCGGTGTGTGGTTCCGTTACGAGACCAACGTAGGCGCTGGACTGCCCCTGATCGGCACCATCAACGACTTGTGCAACTCGGGCGATAAGATTCTGAAGATTGAAGCTATCTTGTCAGGTACACTCAACTTCATCTTCAACGAGATAGCTGCCGACGTGCCCTTCTCCGAAACCGTTCGCCGTGCCAAGGAGCAGCGCTACTCCGAGCCCGACCCACGTATCGACCTCAGCGGTACGGACGTTATCCGTAAGCTGGTCATCCTCACCCGTGAAGCAGGCTACAAAGTGGAGCAGGCTGATGTAGAAAAGCACCTCTTCGTGCCCGACAGCTACTTCGAGGGCTCGCTCGATGACTTCTGGGCCAAGTTGCCCGAGCTCGATGCCGACTTCGAAGCCCGTCGCAAGGTACTTGAGGCCGAGGGAAAACGTTGGCGTTTCGTGGCCACGATGGAGGCTGATGAGCAGAACCCGTCGTCGTTCAAGACAAGCGTCGCCTTGAAGGAGGTACCCTCCGACCATCCTTTCTATCCTTTGGAGGGTTCCAACAACATCGTGCTGCTCACCACCGAGCGCTACAAGGAGTACCCCATGCTGATTCAGGGCTATGGCGCTGGCGCTGCCGTTACCGCAGCTGGTGTCTTCGCCAACATCATGTCTATCGCTAACATCTAACCTATGGGACTCATGGGGCTTATAAGACTTATGAGCTCCATGGGTCCTGTTTGTCCAATAAGACTATGAAACATATCATTATTTTGGGCGATGGTATGGCCGACTTACCCGTTGAAAGATTGGGTGGGAAGACTCTGCTGCAATACGTAAATAAGCCCATGATGGACCGGCTGGCCCGCGAAGGTCGCTGTGGCCGACTCATTACCGTGCCCGAAGGGTTTCCTCCAGGTTCAGAGGTGGCCAACACTGCCATTCTCGGCTATGATTTAAATAAGGTGTACGAAGGCCGAGGGCCTTTGGAAGCTGCCTCCATTGGCTACGAAATGCGAGAGGACGACTTCGCCATCCGCTGCAACATCATCACCCTTGAAGATGGCAAGATTATTACCCACAACGGTGGAAACCTGCAGACAGACGATGCCCGCGTGCTCATCGACTACCTGAACGAGACGTTGGCCAAGCCTATCAACGAACGTGAGCGCCAACGCTTAGGCGATGACTGCCCCACCGATTTCGAGCGTGTGAAGTTCATCTGCGGCATACAATACCGCCACCTACTGGTCATCCGCGGTGGTTCGAAGCATATCGTCTGTGCACCACCGCACGACCATCCCAACGAAGAATGGCGCCCCCTGTTGGTAAAGGCCCACCCAAGCCCTCCCAAAGGGAGGGATGTTGATGTGCTGAAGGGCAATTCAACAGGTAATCAAACATCCCTCCCTTCGGGAGGGCTTGAGTGGGCTCTCACCCCCCAACA